>Ga0123342_1003010_pt1 | contig 27502 bp, 12 predicted proteins | sample Turbeawhitnodule_FD_89960 | JGI IMG/M metagenome (GOLD analysis project Ga0123342, IMG submission 89960) | Root nodule microbial communities of legume samples collected from Mexico - Turtle bean Mexico white nodule | ecosystem: Host-associated > Plants > Roots > Nodule | place: Mexico: Nepantla...
AAACAATACAAACATACAAGAGAAGAAAAAACAAAAAAAAAGATCTATATCTAAAACAAAAAGAAAAAAAAAAAAAAAAATATATATATATATATATATATATATATATATATATATATATATATATATATATTAATTTACATAACTTAATATAATATAATTTTATACAATTTATATAATATAATTTTATTTAACATTACATAATTTTGTATGATTACCTAATGTTTAAATTATAATCGGAGTCCGTTGGGCGTGTTTTTTCTGTAAAAGAAAAAAAAATTATAAAAAAATTATAGTTTTATTAAATTTTATAATTTATATTAATTTTATAATTTATAAATTATATATATATATATATAAATATATGAAAAAATTATCAGTAACAAATAAAAAAAAACAAATTCATACTAAAAAACAAAACAAAAATTCACACTCTTACATAAGAATTAAACAAAACGAAGTGATAGTTGTCATTTATTAATCAAATTAAAAAAATTCAACATAGATTGGTTAACAAAATGAATCCAATTACGAATTCAATGAAACAGAGTTCAAAGCCTATTTGCAACCAATAACAATAAAGTGAATTGGTGTTTGTGTTTGTTTAGCAAGAAAATATAATAAACATGGTAAAATGAAAAAAAAAAAAATAAGGTAAATTGAATCAAAGATGCGTTAATCCAATTCAACCGAATCTTATCCGCAAAACATGTGTGTTTATTGACATAGTCAATCACTACAAAAAAATCATTAAATAGAAACTAATTTTAGGGACCAAAATAATTAGTTACTATATTAACTAAATTAGACATCATTTTATAAACTAAAAAATTAATGGTATCCAAAGTAATTTTTATTAATACAAATTTATAAAGTAGTTTCTAAATTTGTATAACATTAGTTACCAAAATTTTAGCTACTAAATTAAAATGACGTTGTAGGTTGTTAAAACCTTATTCTTATTTTATTTTTTCTATTACACTCTTTGCTAATAATTCATGCTAAAAGGTTTTACTGTTTTTTAATATGGTTGTAGGAAAATAGTTCTTTGTGTTATGAATAATTTGAATACTTTAAGGAAATTTATTATCCCCTTAATTTAAATCTATCGATAATGGATTGACATATAGTGAAATACATGTTGTTGTACATAGTGATAGTCTTAATATGTTTATAACTCTTGATATTGTTTCTAAAATTGTTGTTGCCTTGTTAGAAGATGGTAAAATGTCGATAAATAAAATAAAATTAGGAATATTATAAAAAATAAAATAAAATTAAGGACATCATATATTGTTATTGTTGATTCAATATCTTTTTAATTTAATGTTTTTGTTATCCGATAAAAAAAATTGAGGCTCAACTACACCAAGAAAGGGGAGGTGAACTGTTTTAAAAAATTTCTTAATTTTTTTTTTAAACAAGTCTAATTAAAAAAGTGAATGCAATTAATTGAGGAATAAAGATTGATAAAAATTTACATAATATAAAAAATAGTAAGAACTATATATAAAAATTTATATGTGATGAGAGAGATTACACGAAGATTTATATTGATTCATATTACAATAGATTCTACATCGAGTTTCAATTATTCAACATTAGAACATTCAATATTTTCTACATTTATATGTCAATTATAAACACTCAACACATGCGAGACATATACAAATAGAAAAAGAACATATATCAACTCCTAAACACACTTAAGGGGGATGTGTTCTACTCTTGGATCAACCGAGAGAAATCCAACAAACAACTATTAAAAAACCTTCAAGAGTACAACATATCAACTCAAGAGAAAACAATTTGGGATTAACCCAAAAACACAATAATGAAAATAAGTTATCAAATACACAACAAAAGTAGCCACAGGTGAAATTCTAACATTAATACACAACCTTTTAAACTTTTTGAGAAAACCAAGAGAGTTGAAAGATTTCTTGACAAATTCTTGGATGTACTCTTGGAACAACGTGAAAATAACTCAATTCTATCACTTTAAACAATTTAGATTGCACTTTGTAATGTTTGATAAAAGTTATCGTAGAATGAATAAGAAGTTCAATTTATAGATTTTTCGAAAAGTTGTTTAAAAACTTATTTAAGTACAAGTAATTGATTATCTTAAGTTGTTAATATATTATCCTCATAAAATGTGAATTTTAGTGAAAAACACTCTTTGTTTTAATCAATTATGTTACCAATTAATCAGATATTTTGGTCTTCATCATTTCTAAAAAAAACTTAAGAACATGTTAATCATTTATTAACCTTGTTAATGGTATCCTTAGAGACGAGCTAAAAAAATCATTTGTTTGTTCTCTATTATGGAAACATATGAACAATAGATTAATTGATTACATAAGAACTTAATCGATTAAACTAAAATTAAAACATTCATCAAAACATTTTATATTTTCAAAACAAGTTTTATGATTAAGGTGGTGTACTAAACTGGAGCATTACTATTTTACGGTAAGTGTAAGTAATAAATTTGTTCCTAAGGACGAATATCAAACATACAAGGAACAATTAGATTCATTAAATATAAGACAATATGTAAAAGTTTGTTGAAAAATGTTGTTTGTACGGTGAATTTGGAAGAAATTAAATAAAACAAAGTAAAATATTTGTATGAGTCAATTGGGATTGGGGTTCATCCTTATCACTCGTCTGTATTTTTACAAAAGATTATAACATTCAATCTTGATTGATATTGATGCATATAAAAGTCATTCATATCGATTCCTCACATACAAGATTATTAAAAGAGTCTCCTAAATATTGATTCCTCACATACAAGATTATTAAAAGAGACTCCTAAATATGGATTCCTCGCATATTTATAAAAACTCCTTATTATTACTAAAAAATGTTATAAAAGCAATTAACATTCAAATATGTTAAGCATTATCATTTAGGTCAGATTTTTATAAGTATTTTCCAGTCAAATCTAAGGATCGATCATGAATAATTCAAGCTTTGAGAATAAAAAGATAATATCAATCATCAATCAAGAACTGAAATATTATAAATAAATATCACCTTAATACATAATCTCCCAAAGAGAAAAATTAGCCACTCATGTTGGCCATTATAAGCATGAAAAACAAGAAAATAAGATCCAATATGATATTCTCTTAGTGATATTTAGGGATATACCTCACGACTTCTATTTAACCTATGCATAATATATCATTTTGCTTCATCTTTCCTTAAATTCCTGAAAATAACACATTTTTAGAAATAAATAGTTCTTATTCATCTCAGAATCCAAAAATATGTAAAAAGGTTCAAATTTCTAAATTAGAGGTGGAATTATAAATATTTTATCAATTAAAGTCCATAAGTATCTATCTTTTTATATGAAATATTACTAAATTATAATACTTATCAAGCCCTTATGATTTACCTTGTGTGCAAGACTCACACACATGAAATGAAAGATATAATAATCGATACATCTTCAACACCAACTTCTTTAAAATCCTTCAAGAAGCATGCCTTAACTTTATTCTTCAAATCTAATTATTGTTGGTAGAGTTGGAGTACCTATAAATATTCTCATTCCAAATTCTGAATATGTTTTTGGTGATTTGATTGATTTTTCTTATGTTTATATTGTAAAGTAGATCAACATTTCTTATTTTAGAAAAAGAGCTATTTTAACTCTACCTTAAAGATTGTTTATATCATCACATGGGATCATAAATCATATATTTTAGTTCAGATTCTCTATGTACGCGACAAATGATAAATCAAATTACTTTCTTATTTTTTTAAATTGAAATTCCTCTCCCTATCATTTCATGGTCAACAAAGATTTGTAATGTTATAAATGTATTCAAATTCTCTATGTACAAAAGAGTGATGTTCAAAGGTTGAATTAGAAAAATTATCTGTTTTAATGCTCCATTTCAACTAATTGATCAATCAAATAATGAGGACAAAGCTACAAGTAGAGAGATTAAAAATTCAGGTTACTGAATGTTAGGTTTTAACTAGAAGTAAAAATGGTCATATGATTCTTATTCCTATAATGGTTTGGTTCCAAGTAATCAAACATTACATATTAAATTTAAGAGGAGATTTACTTTCATCATATCTCTTGGTATGATAATAAATAAATCTTTAGTTCAGAGTTTATTTATGTAAAAATTCATTTACCAAAACCTATGTTTATATATGAACAACTATATGTTGCCATTTCTACCGTTAAGGTAAATAAAGTTAGAAGTTGGTTATGGTGTAATTTTGTATGAGAGTTGAATTATTTCTTAAGTGATTCTATTTTTATTTTTTTTATTATTGATAAAAAAACAAGAACATCAAATATTTCTTTTTAATCATGATAATTTAAGTACAAAATTGTATAATCAATGTTTCTAACCTTAAATTATTTTTCAGTTTATCATATTTTTAAATTTTTAATTTATTGTTTTCTTAAATATTTCTATCCTCATATTATTAATTATGTTAATTTGATTAATTATTTTATATTTCTATGTTGCATTATCTTATGGGGAGAGTTCGTAAATGGATGTTTTCAATATTCTTGGTATTTATCACAACTTTTCAACTCTATGAATACCATAACAAGATGGTATAGCAGAGGAGAAGAATAAGTCATTGCAAAAAAAAAAATAACTACCACTATATTGAATTTTAATTGGACTCCAAATAACTTTTGTTTGAAACAATAAATGCAACATATTATCCTTTTATATGTCATTGTTTCATTTTAAACACCAAGGCTAACCCGAATGTTTAATTCCAAAAGTGACGAAGGAATCATTTTCTTTGAAACATCAAAAGTCTATAGAATTTGTAACTTTAGAAAGATGGAAGTGGAAGAGGGAATTCAAATTAGATTAACTTGTAGATTGATCAAAGTAAGAACATAAAAGAGGTGTCTTCCTCACCATCAAATGAAGTAATAGAACGTCTAACCCTACATCATACAATCAAATTAAAAGTCAAGAGAAAATCAATAATAATGCTTAAATGATGTGAGATTATTTAAATGAAACAATTCTAGGAGATACCACTAAGTGAGTAAGAACAAGATTTACCTTTCAAGGAACTCGAGTTTTATATCTCATTTAAAACCTAAGACCATATGTAAAGTATTTGGTAACTTAGATTGAGTGTGAGCAATGCAAGAAGAGTTCAAGCAGTTTCAAAAGAATGACATATGGAAGCGTGATGAGCTGCCAAAAAATTAAGTTGCTTATTGGATCAAAATAGATCTTTCATAACAAGCTCGAAAAACAATGTAACATCATGATGTAACCTTTAGTCATGTTAGTTCTCAAAATAAAAGTAAGTTCCAATGTGGTGTAGGGTTAACTTAGGTCAGTATGAGGAATAACATGTCATACGAGAATCATTGTATGTATTCTTTTTTAACAAATTAACAAGGGATAAAGTTGGAATTGAAATTGAAATAAAAAGCAAAACAAAGTGAAGACCATACCGTCTATAGACAATCATCTAATAGACCGTCTAACAACACTCAACCATGTAAAAGGTTGAAATATAAATGACAAAAGATTAAAAATATGAAAGTAAATTGTAATATAAACTAAAAAGAAAAAGAAATTGGACAAACAATTTGTATGTTCTTAGAAAACTACTTTCAATCGAAAATATATTTCTGAAGAAGAAAACACTAAAAGAAAACATCCTCATACATGATTTTTAATTCTCAGTTACCCAATTCCAGAATAAAATTCAACTAGAATGATAAAGTGTAGAACGTAAAGAGTAGAAAGAAGAACAATCATCAGAAACAAATGAAAAAAAAATGAAGAACTTGTAGGAACTAATTGAAGGAAATAACTGATTGAAGGTAATAAAATAGGAATACTAACAAGCCTGTAAACTGACCATTAATGCAATAATAACGGTAAAATAGTTTAAGGGTAATAAAATCAGAATTAATAATAATAAATATGAATTAATAACCAACAAAACTAATAGAACTTGAAACGAAAAACTATTAATAGAAAATTTAAAACTGAAAACTAAACTACAACTAAAATTGTGCCTAAGTGTTTAATCTACTCGTCATATATCAAGTATGTTCAAATAATCTATATTTATAGAGTTTCAAAATATTACAAATGGATGGATCATGAAACAAAACTAGTCTAAAACTAACTAAACTAATTATCCTTCAACTTCTCTCAAGTTGCGTTGATCATTGACTATACAAAAACATATACATTAGTCATGAGACTTGAGACAATATTCATCTTACTCTCATTTGTTGCCCAATAGTAATACGATGCTATACCAAATGGATGTTAAGAGTGCAATCCTTAATAGTCACAAAGGAGGAAGTTTATGCGAAACAATACCCTAGGTTAAAAGTACATATTCTCCTCATCACATCTTTATACTTAACAAGGCCTTAATATGCTTTAAAACAAGCTCATTGAGCTTGATATGAAAAATGAATTTGTTTTTATTTGAAAACAATTTTTCAAGAGAAAGATATATACTACTTTGTTTCGCAAAGATTTCAAGTTTAACTTTCTCATTATTCAAATTTATGTAGATGACATAATATTTGATGCTACTTACATACTTACATGTGAAAAATTTAATAAATATAGTGAAGATCTTGATTTGTCCATCACTCTTTGAAAAGATACTCACTTTCTACCTTGTAATCTTCATCGTATTTACAATTTTCTAAGTTGTCATTGAATATCTCCTTTTACAATTTTAATATTACTATACTCAACTTCCCCTTTGCAATTGAAGTGGTAAGTTGGTTCATGTAGACTCCTATGAATTTTTCATTCGTATTCTCGAATACATAAAAAAGACTCTAGAACAAAGGTTGTTATACGAAGATAAGGGAAATACTCATATACTTTGATTTTGTGATATTGATTGGGTAAAATCTCGAACAAACAAATGTTCCATTACTATATATTATGTTTTCATTGGAGACAATATTATTTTTGGAAGAAAGAGAAAAAAAATATGGTTACTCGATCTAGTGTTGAAATCAAATATAAAGAAAAGGTATCACACTCGTAAACTTCTTTCGACAAAATAATTTCTTCGAAAAATAAAATTTTATGAAATTCAACATATGAACATGTATGTCATAATTAGACAGTTATTCATATTGTTTTCAATATGATATTTCATGAAAAACCTACCATAAAAAAATTAATTGTTATTTTGTTTGAGAAAAATGATTGACTAAGAAAAATTATGAGATTAGTCAGCTTCAAATATCTACTTGAAATTGTTTTCAACTAAATCTTTGAAAAGACTTTAAATTTAGTTTATCTGTTTACAAAACTTGATTGATATAACTTGACAAAGAGTATTAGAATTGTTAGAATGGATTAACTTTTTAAAATAAGGTAATTTGTCCATATTAATAAAAAGTTGTTTTCGCACTATTCACCCTCTAAACTAGATTTTCTTGGACAAAATGGTGTTTTAAGAATAATAATTGATTATGCGTGAATGATCATATATAAATGGATTTTAGTCTATATATTTTTAACTATTTTATTATTATTTTTAAACCATACATCTCTATTTCTATCCTATTTTTCACTAAATTCTTTTATCTATTATAAAATAGAAAAGGAATATACAGTAAATACGCATAATCTCATCACTGTTACGTGTTCCGGGTACCCTTGAAATAACTTTTTTAAAATTGTGATATTTGAGTATACAATTTATGTTTAAAGAATATATCCCTTATTTTATTTGCAACAGACATTCTTGCACAATCAATCAGTACACAAGTTTATACCAAACCGTATTTAAAAAATTTAAATAACAAAATTATTTTAAGATCAGTAATGTAAAGTCCATATTTTAAACATATAGATACATTGAATTCATAAGAAAACAATTTACTATTTAGGGAACCACAAAAAGTGTCGAACAACTTAACAGCAAATGATCACCATAAGTGATTGAAACAGAAAAAAAAGCAGATGTTATTTCCCTATTTTACAGAGAATGTATCAGCTTCCATTATACATTTTCAGTTCATACTACTGAAAATTACTTCTAGCAGTGTACATTGAAAACCCTCACTACGAAATTAGGTCAAAATCCCCAAGCCCACAGAGGAAAGACGCCAAAAAGAATGAAAACAGACAAATATTTTGGAATCAAATGATGTTAATGTACCCAATAATTGATGCATGATGTTTGATGTATGTAAGCAGGTTTAAGTGACCATACTACAAATCAAATGGGCTTAAAATTTCTCCAAGATTGCATCATTTAAGTGAATTTACCCAGATAGCTACTCAGAACATTACATATGATTAATGGCAACCAAGTAACTTCTCATGAGGTTAGACTCTCAATAACAACCATTCTCTGACAAGGCAGAGGGAAGCAGTCAGCAGCACTGGGTCCTTGTCCCAAATGACCTTGACCTTCTTCACCTGCGAGGATCTACAGAATCAACAAAAGCTAAAGAAAGTCGGGCATGGAAAATGATTGCAGCATCATTGCCTTCTCTCATGTGAATTTTGAGTTTCTTTATTCGAGAAGATCTTGAGAATCAAACAAGAAAGTCTAGCATTAGAGAGGGGAGAAACAATATCTGTACTTGACATGGTTAAACAGATTTAATAATATCAACATGTGGCAAAAAAATCCAACCAAGCCATATTGAGTCATTCCTGCTTGAAGACGGATGCTTCATATAGTCTGGACAGAGAACACTGGGATGTTTCCTGCCACAGAAAGACAGTAATAAAGTAATAAAATGAAAGGATATCAAAAGAGTTGTAATCGAGTAACGCTAATAAATGGCAGGGATAGGTAAATGAAATGCGCACACACTACCTACCTTTCAGCATCAGGAAGATCTTATATCTTTGTCAATCTTTTTTGCAATTATAGCCACATTTCTTGGCGATATGTTTGGATCAAATATCGGCAACAAGCAGGCTTCTAGAGCACTGCCTTGCTCTTGAAGAAACAATAACCTATCAAGTAGAATAAGAGTTTCCAAAAGAGGTCCTAAAGCGGCTCTCAGAGACCAATAAGGTCCTACAAGGTCCTGTACATAATCGGTAAGTAAGTACTACATGTTTTTTACTTTAATTATAGCATAAATATAACTAACCAACAAAACATGTGAAATTTTGTTTTTATTAATAGCAGACATCTCTGTAAATGCTCTTCAAACATTATTTTAATTTTACAGAAAACTTTATTTTTTAAGCAAAATTATATGGCCATGATGGTACCAAGAAAACACAATCAATGAACACATTATAACTTAAAACATGTTCTACAGTCTGTCTATTTAGAGATTGTGTTTAAATTTCTCGTTATTGATTCTTTTAGAATATTAGAGTATCTTGGAAGATAATCTTGTGAATTTTTTTCATATTTCATGATTTGTTTTCTTATTTGATTGGGATTAGGAGTCTGGAATTAGTATGAACAGAAGTTAAGATTTTGCATCTTGTATCACATCAGTATGCAGAAGATAATATTGTTAGTCTTTATTGTCTCTCTTTTGCTCCTCTTCAACCAAAGTTCACATACTTTAAACATGAAAATTTTTCGCGCCTGTGCTGATCCCTATTCCATCCACCTTTTCTGTCATTTTCCTCACCTCTGTTTGCCACCACCTTCCCATGGCTGTTTAGTTCCTTGGAAAGTGGGTTCTGTTTAGTGGTAAAATCTGACTCCCCTCCGTGAGGTTTGATGTATGTAAGCAGTTTCTCGGGGGTTCTTTGTGGTAGCTGTCTGTAGTTTGTCGTTTTTATCACTGACTATTTTTCAATGCTATCATGACTTTGAGGAGGTCAGAAGAATCAGAAAGTTACATCTTTTTCAGCTGATGACGAGTGTAATACAGTAATACTAGTGATGACTTTTTGCCCATCACAACTGGGTTGACTTGTATTAGCTGCAACTTCCCTAGCCTGCCTTAATCCAAAATGCAATGTGCCCATATCTTGCTTCTCCAATAGATGCTGTGGCATCACTGTAGTGTAATTTTAATTCATTTTCTGTTCATGTGTATAGTTGTAACAAATTTAAAGCTCAGAAAGCTTTATCGTGAGCAAGAGAGTAAGAATATCAGTAAAGTATCTTCATTGTATCTAGAATATTTTGATGTATCTTTGATGATCTTAAGAATGGTTTCATATTTCATTATGTTCCATGATTTGATTTCATGCAATTGAAAATAGTACTTTATATTTTGTATCTCATCATATCACATCAATGTACACAATTGAACGACATTCATAGTCCCTTTTATATCTCTTCTCTTCCCCCTCCATGTAAATCTCTAAAATTTTAACAAATGAGGATCTGTCAGGTTGTGTAGCCTTTAAAAGGTTTTTCCCCTCTTTGAACTAAATATTCAACAATGTGCAGCAATTAGATTTTTTCCTAACAAGTCCAACCTTATTAACTAATCCTACTACTTAGGTGATGGCACCATAATCCACTTTTGGACTGATATATGGTTGGAAAGACTTTTGGTGGAATTGTTGCATATTTCACAGAATTTTTATTTCATTGTTAATGGGCAGTGGTGTAATCTACTAGTTATAGCCGCTAGACATGCAGTTGCGGCTCAAACTATTCGTGATGAAATCATTCCTCAAGATTATTTCCTTTATATGTATATAATTATAGAAATAAGGAGCTAAACATATACAATCAGGAATATTGGAATAAGGGGCTGATCTATATTGGAATAAGGAGCTAATCATATATAGTCAAGGATATCTAGATTATATACGTATTATTAGGAACATCTTTATTTACTCTAGTATGTATCGTATCTTTGTTATTAAAAGCTATCAAATCTCTTCAATTTATTATATTGACTCATTTTTCTCAATATAAATAAAGCACCTGTTGTAACATCAAAAATTTTGTTTAGGATATTAGATAGGAGATTAAATTAGCCTCTTTTAAACATAGTTTCAGAGTACCTTCACTTGGAAAAATCCACTCAGCGGATTCAGTTCCGCTTAGCAAAATTATGCAAAAGAGAGTTTTGGAAGTTTTTCTGCTAATTTCGCCTAGTCATATTTCAATTCTCTCTGCGCAGGCCAGTTTGGCTAAGCCAATGTTCAGCACCGCACCAAAATTGCCTCTAGAGCAAATCCGCTCAGCACATGAAGGTTGAGCCCAACGAATTTTCCCTGGTGAATACCCTTTTTCCAACCTTGCTCTAAGGAGTAAATCCACTCAGCGCACAGGGGCTATGCTTGGTGAATTTTCCCTATTAAATGCCTTTTTTTTCCATTTTCGCTCTTGAAGAGTGAATCAGTTCAGTGCACGAGGGCTGCGCCAGCAGATTTAAGTTAGTGGCAATGTAATTTTGTAACAATCTACTCAGCAGTTTAGATTCACTCAGCAGATTGACCCCTGCTACTTGAGTATAAATACCCTAAGTTGTCATCTTTGGATTTTTTGACACAGTAGATTTGAGAAATGAGAGAGAGAAGGTCTCTTTATCACCTAAGGCACAAGGAATCAAGAGATTCATCTTTCATCCCTCTTTCCTTGCTTCTCCATTTCTTCTCTTTTTCTTCAAGTTCTAGCAATTAGTTTTCTCCAGATGAGTGGTTCTCCTATTTCCATCCTTTTCTTTATTTTATGGTGAGAAATGTGACAGAGAAATATAGGGTTATGGGTTATGGAACCCTAACCCCATATCTCTTTAGATAATCACTTTCTAAAGAGATATGTTGTCTTTTGAACCTTTCCTATGAAATATTTCTAGAATCATCATTGTTCTTTCATATAAAGATCTGAGTATAGTATTATGTCTTATGAAATGCTTTATGAGAATTGTTGAAAGTTATCTTTGCCTTGAACTTGAAACATAGCTTCTAATGTAATAAAGTTTAAGTATAGTTCATAATTCACAAGTTCTTAGAAAAGAAATTGTAGAGTACGCTTGTAAAAAACATATCTCTCAAAGAGCATTTAGATGTCCATCTCTAAATAACTCTAAGAGGATATGAGAACCCCCTAGGTTCAAATTCTCCACTCCGGGGGGTATAAATATCAGGAATTCATGGCAGAGGAGAGAGATGCCTCTCGGTATGTTTGCTCAACATTATGCCAACAGGACGGAAAACAAAAAGTCAAAGAGATTTTTTGAGTCAAGCAAACCTTACTATTTCTTGAGTCAGATTTAATTATCTTTGAGATATAACTTCTTTTATTTCTTTTGAAAAACCAACTTATGAAATGTTTAATGATAGCTTATTTGAGTTATGTTATTTTACCACTTGCCGACTTAATCTGACAGTTTTTTATTTTCAGAATGAACGGGTTCAGAAGTAAACTATAAGTATGAATTATGAAGTAGCTTTTAAGTTTCATGCAACTTACAAGTTGCTTAGTTAGCTTTTTGTAAAGATCTTTGTATTGTTTTCCCTTTAGTAAATTTATACATATAGTTATATAGATTAGCATTTAGTTTTGTTTTGTACCATTAGTTCAGGAACATCAATGTATAAGGAATATTATGTTATTTAATATTCCTTTTGTAAATTTTACTATTCACATTTGTTATTATTTATGTTATGCTCAAATCCTCTCTCTAGTGTTACACCCATATTGTTTCAAATACACATTTTCAGCTCAGTGATTCATTCTTATAATTTAATATGGTATCTAGAGCCTTTATCAAAAATTGTGTTGGCACAATAGACTCACAATATCCAAAGGATTTTTTTCTTTCTTTTTTGAGAACTATTCTCCCAAGTTCGCTTTCACTGTTTTGACACCCTCTCTAAGCAGTCTTCTTTTATCTTTTTCCTCTACCTTTTCATAAAAAAAAGTCTTCCAACACTGCATCAACCTTCAGAATAGATTCTCCTATCTTTTCTAGCCATATTGTTAGTATTGAGAGGATGAATGGGTCTAACTATTCCACTTCCACTATTGAGACACTTGTCGCTCCTATATTCCTGACTGATCCATCTCCAACAACATTTGAAGAGTGTATCAAATGGTGTGCGACACGTTAATCCATTAGTAACACTACGTAAGTGGCACACACTAAAGAATAGTGATATAGTAGAAGTCATGTCCAATCCTTCCTTGACACTATCTTTCCTACTGGTCCGCTCTTTCCTGAAAATGACTGGCCTATTGTTATCGAAAAGACACATGTTCTACCCGTAACCCATATCCCCACAATACTAACCTCGATTATCATTGGTTCTCCACCATACACTACACTTCTTTGTCCTTGTTATCTTCTTTTCCCATTCCTAAGTAATCAGGTGAAGTTTTATCTCACCCATAGTAGCAACAAATGATGATTGATGAGGTGTGTGAAAGAAATGGTTAGTTCTAGAAAAGAGGGGCTTGAATAGATTTTCAAAAATGCTTCGGAAAACTTTCATAAGCTTGGTCAAATGATGTAAAGGTTTTGAAACCTTTTTACAAACTTTTGTAAAGGCCTTTAAAAAAGGATGACTAAGAGTAGACGACACAAGTAAAAGAAAAAGCATTTAACACTTGGTTTATTTATATTAGTTTACCACAATATGAGCTACATCCAATTCTCCTTTGCAACCTGCAAAGGGTTCCTCTAATCACAATGAATTACAAGTATTGTTCTTTGCCACTTTTGGCTTACCTGGGTACACAAAGTCACTCCTAGTGTTATCAAAGTTAATCTCCCCCTAAGATTAATGCCTCTCCAGGCTAAGTACATAAAGTTTCTCTAGGTTACACGTCTATAAAGTTGTTTTACAAGGAAATATCTCGCTTGAGAGGATATTACAAAAGTACACTCCTTGATTCTAGAATCTTAACTTCTAGATCATGAAGGATTTACAAGTAAAACTCACTCCAGATGTTTATTAGACACAACAATATCTAAAGCAATTAGAAGCTTGAAGAAATATTTTGCATGCAACTTTCACGTGAGATGTAAATGTATACTCGTTCATTAACTTTATCTCCTTGGAGAAATTTTCTTGTATAGACGTCCTAAATTGGACTGTTGAAACTTGCATGTTGTGATTTGTCCTTGTGTCAACGTCCTTTCAAAGTCATGTTTGACTTTATTCTGACAACTTTAGTTATTGCACTCAAAGTGTTGTAGAAAGGACAACATTTTTCTCTGTTATTTCTTTGTACCTCTGACAACATCAGTTTGAGCATACAAAAATTGATGGTTTATGTGTCAAAATCATTTTTGTGCACGTCTTGCTCAAAAACTTAGCCCAGTGTTGATATCTGTCTAGCACTTTTGACCAATATTCAAAGTCATTGTCAGATACTTGCTTAGCACTTAAGTAAACTATTAGACGCACCAAAACATATTATTTGTTATTTTCAAAACATGGGTGTCTTGGCCATGCCATTTAGATTGAGACTTGTGTATTATCATATAAACTCATTTATTCCTTAATAGTGTACCCTTCAAAGTAATGGTACTTAGGAGTTGGTTCTTCTTCCAACTAGCAAATCAATTGTTAGGAGACAATGGTTGTACACTTTTAAAACAGGATCTAATAATAAAATTGATCACTATAAATCTCATCTAATTGCCGAAGGATACACACAAATCTATGATCAAGATTATACATGTTGCTGAAATAACATTTATTCCACTTCTCTTTTCCACTGCAATTATTCACCACTAGACATTGTTTCAACTTAACATCAAGAATGCATTTCTACATGATGACCTTGATGAGGATGTCTACACGGAGCAACCACCAGGATTTATTGCTTAGAAGGAGTCATCTGATATGGTATGTTGTCTATGCAGGTTCCTATATGGCCTCAAGCAATTAACCCTTGCATGGTTTAAGCGTTTTCATTTTTCCATCCAACAATTTGGAATTATAAAAAATGATGTTGATCATTTTCTGCTCTATCATCATTCCCCCCAAGGATGTATCTGTTTCATTGTATATGTGAACAACATTGTTATCACATACTCTCATAAGGAGGGTATATCCAATTAAAAATATTTTACTTGAAAGTTTCAAACAAATGATCTTGAATACTTGAGTTATTTCCTTGGTACAAAAGTTGTAGAGCCCAAGGAGGATTTCTCAGAGAAAATGTTAGAAAGTAGACTTTAAATCTAACTCAACCTCACAAAACCAACTTCCAAGATAAGGTTTACACTCATTAATATACTATAATTTGATCATATCTCTAGTCGATCTCTAACATGATCCATGAGGATAAGGAAATGGACACAATCACTCAAAATATGTCTCTCTTCTAACAATTCTCTACATTGTAAATGTCTTCCTGCACCAAGCCTTATTCCTCCATTGGGGCTTTACCAGATTCCTCCTTAAACATCCAAACCATCACAATCTGCCACCATAATATACCATTCACCACATGAAATATGAATTAAGTTTAAAAAAGACATAATATTTGAAACCTAACTTAAGTAATATTGAAGTAAAAACAATGAACAATATGTAATATAAGTTATTAAATTGTGCAATGATGCACTCAACATTTTTGCCTCTCATCAAAAGTTAGGCATTCTCTACCCTTCATTTCAATCACAGAGACAACCAAATTAAAATCCTAATGATTATAACAACATTTTAAAGTAGCAAAAAATAAATCATATACAAGCAACAACAAGAAAACAGCTAAAAGGAAAATACAGTGCTAGACAGAGTAAAGAAAAGATTTGCTATCATTAAAATGACAATAGTTTGAATAACAGAATAAATGAAATTGACATACAGCAAATGGTTCTGCTTCCTTCCATATGCCTTGAAGGTTTATATCTTGTGAATGTTTAATTCCAAGATGAGACAATCCAGACCGACAGAAATTCTCAAAATGTAAAAATGTGTCATCAGATTTAGTCCCTTCATATCCAGCCCTTTCACTATAAGGAATTTCACTAGGTAATGTCTGTATCTCTGATATCGAGCCCAAAGTCCAGTCTGTAACACATTGAAAACACACAGTACTAGATCACATTATTTTACTTGAATAAGTGTAAGAACACCTTAGACTGGTTTTGCAGTTTCAGACAAGGTTTACCAAGTTTTATTTATTGAAGAATTAAAAGTTATTTAAGATGAGAGAAACAACTACAAAGAACAAACTAATGATATCCGCCATTAAGAGAACCATAAAAATATGAGAACTAAACAGCCAAGACAAACTAATGAACTAAGTAAAGATGTAGCTGGGATGCTTCAAAAGGGGTTTCCAATCATAACAGCCTTAAATCGTTAAAAAGGATACAATTCAAAATTTCAAATACCAGTTTCTGATACTGAAGGAACTTCAGGAGGGAACTTTTGTCTTGAGTGACAAGTACTTCCTTTAAGATGCAGCTGGGATTCTGCAGATCTCCTCTGATGTCGCCGACGAAGAGCCTTCCCTTTACGCCCAATTGAAGGAGTACTTGTGACAATTTCCGGATAATATTTAGAAAGAACCTTCAGGAACAATATATATTCATAATTAACGAGATGTTGTGAATTACGGGTAGATCAACTATTAATAAAGAATCATTGAAAAAACAGGTGTTATATCCACTGACTGCACTAGAATGCATTAGTAGAATGAAGATTACTCTTAGAAAGTGGACTTAGTCTAACTCAACCTCACAAAACAGACTTTTAAGGTGATATTTTCATAAACTTATATATTATAATTTGGTCATATCTCTAGTTGTTGTGGGATTTCCGACACACTCTCTCACACAAAAAAACTAGACATCTTGAGCGTTGAAATAGAGGAGGAGCCTGATAAACAACCCTAGTTAGGATAGACTCTATTACCATCTTAAAATGTGGACTTTAAGTCTAACTCAACTACCCAAAAGTAGTTTGAAAGTGAGATTTGCACTCATTTATATACTATAATTTAGCCATATCTCTTGTCAATGTGGGTTTTCCAACAAGTATAATATATATAAAACTATTTTTATGCATGTTTTTGTATGTGCATAAACAAGCTACTCATGAGACCTTAATGTTAAGCTTTAAAGCTTGGCTTCAACTCATTTAAATAATCTAAGCCTAATTGAAAGTTAGGGTTAGTTTATTTAACTAACAAATGACCTTGAATGAGACATTAACAAATCAAACCCAAGTAGTTCACGAATAGGTTGCTCATTTGCAGCTCTATGCAAGACCTAATGAAAACTAGAATGAATACAGAATTCATGCCTCTGCATGATTCCATCAATGTACATTAACGAAGGTACAGTAGCTATCTACATTTTTTGCTCAATTTTTATATTAAAAAGTAACATTAAGATGATTGAAAGGGGAAGTTACAATTTAAAAATACCATATAACAAAACAAAGTTATAATTTGGTACCATTTGAAAAGCAGCCCGAAAGGCATGCAACTCAAAGTTGTGAATGCCAGCATGCATGTCCAAGCTCCTCCACCTCTCTGCACTCTACAGGATAAACATAGACAGTGCGATAAATTTCTCCCACATTACTTTATCAAGAAAACTTTAATGTCACAAATACAATTATCAACATAGTAAATTCATAAAACACAGATTGCCGGCAAAAGTTGTCACCAATTTACATGCAAGTTGCCTTTTTGTTTCTAAATGAGCTACAATGGAAGGTTAAATATATAATTTAAAGATAATGACATATTTTCTATTGCAGTGTTTTACAGATGGCCCAAGAATTCCTAACGGCATTATGTTCCAAATGAAGTATCTAATTTAGTTGCTTACATGTAAGTTCTTTCTTGTAAGCCATACCTAGGTTGTTTAGTTGAATAAATGTATTTTAGAAGCCCTGTGAGTGTACAACTCAATCATATCAAATAAAACTGTTACTGTTGGTATAGTAGTTGGTTAATATTTTGCTCTAACTGTTTTAGTTAGTTAGTTAGTTGTCTGTTACAACAGTTCTGGTTAGTTGTTACAACAGACAAAGTACACAAGGAGGGGTTTAATTGTTTTATCATTGAGTCTCTGTGAGAATAGACAGAATACATAAGGGAGAGTTGAATTGTGTGCTGAAATTTTTCAAAGATTTTCACATCAGGTCTGATGAAATATGGTTAGACATAGTTTTAACTAGACAGCAGTACTGTCACAGGGTTTTTGTACATCTTGTTTAAAAATACTCTCCTTTGATTAGATGCAGTTTAATAATATGCAATTAGAAATAGATTAAGGTAGAGACATTTATTCTTGGTATTTAAACGTTAGTTCTTCTGTTAATGAAGACTACATCTAGTTCTTGATCAACTTGATCAAGTTCCACTATGCAAACTACCGCTGCAAAAAATACAACTGATTATTCTTTGGACCTCAGCCACTCCTGGCTAAACATCCAAGTATTTTTGGACCTCAACTACTTCAGGCTAAACACAAGTATTGTTAGGAACTCAGTCACTCCTGAGTACACAATTTTGTTTATACAGAGGGTGTGATCTAAATGATCACATGTTTGCTAATTTAAAGAGGGTAATGTCCTAAGACAAATACAAAATCAAGAATACTCTTTTAGGTTGCTAATGAACACAACGACGCCTTCCTCACAAACTAAGGCTTGAGGATTGCTTAAAGATTACAAAAGCGTTAAGAGCGTTATTGTAGTTGTTGTCAATCATCAACCTTTCTTTTTCGAGGGAACTTCTACACATAAGAGGTTGAGAAGAAAGAGTTGTTGTGAGTGTTGGGAGAAGTTCTTCTTCTTCATGTTGCGTTTGCCCCTGTACAGACATAGAGATGCATTAAATGATGTTCATTATGCAGCATTAATTGCATATCTCTTCTTCAAGCAACATTATAATATAAGACATTGAATCTATTAAGAAGTGGATTATAAGTCTAATTCAACCTTATAAAATCGGCTTATAAGGTGGGGTTTGCACATACTTATATACTATCTATGAAATGTTCTTATCTTTAGTCGATATGGAATCTCCAACACACACACCCCTCACACCGAGACCCACAACTCGTGCGTGAGACTATACATTTATGGATTGTCCAATAGCGGATGACCTGATAAGGCCAACAAACTATTGTTAGGATAGGCTCTAAATGACTCTGATACCATATTAAGAAGTGCACTTTAAGCCTAACTCAACCTTACAAAACCGGCTTGTGAGGGCGAGTACGACCATTATGCTGAGTGACTAAAGCAGAAGAGTCATCAACACAAGGCATTATATCAGTGGCGTGTTTACATGACACATGTAGAAGGGTAGAACAAGTGGAAGTAAAATTGGGCACGATAAGAGATCACAAAATTTGATCACAGACATGAGAATAATCATAAGGAAGGCCATGTAAGCCCAATAACATGAAGAACTTGGATCTTTGCTCTAGTTCTTGAGAAGGAGTGGAGGCAATAACTCATTAAAATCATGAAGAGCATGAAGTTTACCCAAATATTCTGCCATTATACCATCAAAATGTTTGGGAGCAACAACTGTGAGGAGATTTTGACACACACCATAAAGACGTTGAGTATCATTGGTGTATAATAATTTTGCATGTTCCAAAACTTCTAAACATGTCTCAGGTTTGAAAATTTTGTTTTAAAGATGAGTGAATGGTAGATTTGATAACGATGCATAATTGAGCATCAATTTTCAACCAAGGGAAACCTCATTTTCAGTAACATTGGGACAAGTAAGATGATCAACATAACCTTGCGATATGACCCAACTTTACAAGAAGCTGGCCACAAACCCAAAAGACTATTCAAGGCTAGGTCAAACATCTCAGGCAAAGACAAAGGGCCCCACCATCCATCAGAAGATCCTCAGAAGAAGAACAACCGAGCATGGGCCAGAGTATCAATTATTTTTCCTTCTAGTCTTTTTAAGACAAGTTTAATTTGTAATCAATTGGGCTCACACTGACCCAATTAAAAGAAGAATAAGCTAGCTTAGGCTTCTACTAACCCTAGTTTCTAAAAGATCACCCATGTGCTCACCTTTGACCTAGATTCTAGAATAATCCCCCATGTGCCACACATTTGACCTAGTTTATAGAAGCTTGTAGTCATTTACGCCCCTACCCTTCCTCTCTTCCTCTCCAAGGCACGTATCTATAATAAGATGTCTCCCCTCTTGTAAACCAGAGTGTAATATGTAATTAAAAAAAAAGGTATGCTCAAACTTAAATGAAAAGTTTACTGCATAGCTATAAACCAGAGTGTGATAAATAAGATGTCTCCCCTCTTGTAAACCAGAATGTGATATGTAATTAAAAAAAAAGGTATACCCAAACTTAAATGAAAAGTTTACTGCATAGCTATAAGGCCTGTTATATTGTGTTAATAACAGAACTGAATGTTGGGCAGTAAAAATACAAGAGAATAAACTCAGTGTAGTAGAGATCAATTGTTTGTTAGATGAACTGATGATTATATTTGGCAAGATAGGATTAGGTCAAATATATTAGAAAACACGTTGGGGTAGCACCTATTGTAGAATAGATGGTAAAGTCTTGCCTTAGGTGTTTTCAGCCATGTGCGGAGATGACTGATGGAGGGGGACTACAGTAAGTGGCACAATAGGTAAAGGTAGAGGGAAACCAAGAATAACTATAGAAGAAACAATTAAAAAGGATTTAGACCAGAAATCAATAACTTGTTTATAGACATGATTTATGACAATATTCAGTGTCATTTGATCTATGTAGCTGACCTCACCTAATAAGGAAGCTTGGTTGTATTGTATTTTTTATAAGAAAAACATACATCCATAATAAAAAAAACAGTATGTTCAATTTTGACCATTTACCAGCATCCCCCACCCCCCAAAGAGGGATTACTAAGATCATGTACCTGGCAAGCCAGATCACGTGCCCTTTTTCCAAGTGATAAGCTAGTGGATCTTACAGCATGACTCATTGGAAATCCACACTGAGATTCACCATCCTCAATCCTTTCTTCAGATAATAAATTGTAACAGCAACCGAGACTAACAACAGCTTTAACATCTTTACACTCTAAGAAAGTCCTAATAAAAAAATGAATCCAAGAATTACATGTCTACAGAATACGGATTATATACATTATATATACAATAAAGTAAGATACGAAAACACTGGCAATGTCATAAAACAATTGGTTAATCGTTAATTTTTTACATGGAGTAATACCAATAATAAAGTTAACAAAGTAATTAAATGTGAAAAAAAAAAATCAGATGTCAGTCAACTATGACAGCATATGCCTATTTTGAGACAACCATCCATTCCAATTAAAGAAACTAGAAACAATGGAGTTAAAAGTAGGTTGAAAGAAAACATTTTGAAACTCACTTTAGCATAGTCACCGAAAGGTCCCCACAGGCATGAAGCCCAGCAAGAACAATTGAAGACTTTTTGTTTGCATTGCTAAGCCAATGTGGTTTCCCTAGATCTTGTTGATTTTCTGCCTTTAACCTGGATTGTTCAACATCATCTCCAGTCAAAGATATTTCAACCAAGGTTTTTAATGAGTCAGTGGACAATATGCGACATGTGATTGTCTTCGGCACATTTAAACTCCGCATGCCTGATCTAGAGCAAAACAAATAAACACAAACAAATTCTCATAATGATAATAATTAACTGCTGGCGTTGAAATAAAAATCACAATGAGGTAAACTTTAAACAACTACAAAAGGCATATCTGAACTGCTATTGTCATCCCCAGCATATACTAACATCCCGACATTGATTTCTTTTACTTCAAATAATAAATTCATAATGTGAACATTAAAACTTACACTAGAAAACTCTGACCTGCAAAATGTTCACTTCTTGTCTTACCATATAGTCAGACATTTCAAGCATCTTTAAGGATAGTAAATACTTTCTAATGTAAGGTCACATTTCAGTCAATAAGATGAAGATTGAAGAACATACCCAGATTTTATCATCTGTGATGTATAGTATTTTTTTATTTTTTCAGCCCGTGCATCAGTAACCCTCCCATGATGAGAACATGCATCAATTGCAATGACGGGATGTTGATACTGAAAGGCAAGTACTTGTGCAACATAACCCTAAGAACGTAAAGTAATATGCATAACATTAATAAAAGTAAAAAAAATATATATAGAGCTTAAATAAGTAAACAAAAAGAAACAAACTCAGGCAACAAAATTGTCCCTAGTGCAAGAAAAATTTACAACACTTCTCAATCAATATACAGAATTTCATCTCTGGTAAGGACAGATCTGACGGAGACAGTAGAGCAGATAAAAACTATCACTAAATGAAGTCACAAATTGAGCTTGTTGCAAAAAAATAGATTTCCATTTTCAACACTAAAGGATCTGATGCAGACCACCAAGCACAAAGTACATATGCCCATCGAATCACTTAATGAAGAGATAATTTATGGTCACTATTCAACCAATATTCCAACTTTAATTTCTGACATTGAGGCAACTAGCACTGCCTCCGTGGAATTTAAAAGAAAACAATTACTCCTAACCATGCAATGTCCTTTGATTTGTCAAACATACCTAAGGTCCATATCTTGTCTAACAGAACTGTAAGCAAAATAAAATGAATCTACACCTGACCGGCACCAACATCAGCAACGGCATCAGCTCTCACACTGTTTGCAACTGTACTTATAACAGCGGAAAGAATTTCTACCTGCACACATGAAAATCTTTTTATCTGATCATTGAAATGCAACAAATTTATTGAACAAAAAGAAAATGACATGCACAACTCAAAATTCGTTTGCCTAAAATCTCATCACAGAAAAACACCTTGATCTTGCAAATTCTTTAAGACAATTATAAAAATTTGATAACCAGGGACTCACTTCATGTTTTTTCTTAACATTCATGCCCTGGGCAAGAACACTGTTAAGTGAAGCTATCTGCAGGCCAGGTAATGCCTGCAAATATAAAACAATATTAGTGAAGTCATTTGCAAATAAATAAACAAAGATTATCAAATACAAAACCCTCTCAAGCAGAAATCCTAGAAAAATATAGCTCGAGAACAAAAAGTATACAAGATCTTTAAAATGATTTTCCTACTTATAAGTTCAGAAAAAGTAGTCTTGATTATTTTAAACCTCCATAAATTGTCATGGAGCAAAAATAAAGGCCAAAAGTTGGTCATATAAAATAAAATGTGCAAAGATATCATAATATAATTAACATGAAGGATTGCACTTTAAAAATTGATATAACCTATCAATTGAAAGATCAATAATACTTAGTCTTAGAATTCAGGTTTGGACCTAACTCAACACCCACAAAACTGACTTATAAGGTGAAGGTTGTCTAAGCTTTATAAGTTCAATTTAAAAACTTTCCCTAATTGATGTAGGACTAAATCACCACCCTTGAGGTTGCAATTAACGCAACCCCCAAAGAGACCGCAACCAAGGTGGAATAGGGTGACTGAAATCAAGATGGTTTTCCAACAATTAGTTGTTTGTCACCAAGTTTTCATTAGCTCAAATGGAAAGTGCATGAGAAAATTCAGTGTAAACCAGTCCAATTGACACTCTCGTAATACAAGTAGCACAAGATACATGATAACATGCATAGCCACATAGAGAACCCCAACAGTAAATCTGTAATCAATGGATTCTGTTGCCCGTGATAATATATTAGTAAGAAACAAAACAACCAAACAGAATGAGTAAGCCCTCTTCATTAAATATTTAAATTAGAATCAACAAGATCTAGCCCAGATTTCCCCAAGGTAAAGGTGAGTAACAAGGAAAAGATTACATACCATGCTCATATCTGCTTGTTCTTGACAAAATACCATAGACCTTAATTTTAGGATGAACTCCTTCAGTGAAGTTGGCCACTCATCCTGCCACCCAAATTTTTATTATATGATAATATAGAGAAAATATATCATTATTAACAAAAGAGACCATGTACCCGTCCAAAGTCAGAAAGATGCACAAAATACCCCCAATCCTGCAGCATATCAGTCTAAGAAAACCCCCAAAAATAATGATTCACTAAATAAATACCGTGAAAGCCAACTAAATTATTCTGTCCCAAATAAGTAAATAACTTCAGCATAAAATTTGTAGCGACTTGAGATAAATAAAAAGGAAAAGAAAATGAATCGAAGAGCTGAATTCCCCTCTCTTAAGTTTTCATATTTATAATGACATTGGTAGTTCAGATACAATAAATGAGAGGGAAGTGAAAAGAATAAGAAAGGTCATTCATATCTAGAGTCCTAGGTAGTAGGTACAGCACACATAAACTTTCAATAAAGCCTAACTAAGACCTATTATAACACTTCCCCTCAAACTGGAGCATACAAATTGTATGTGAAAAAATTTGGAACAAACAAATTCAATTTTAGGTTTCCTTAATCTGTCACTTATTTCTGATTTGGATCCATAATATTCATTGTCTCTTTTAGCATATTTCTTTAAGAAATTACAACTTCCTTTGATTTTGCTACTTCAATGCCAAAAAAATATCTGAGACATCCAAGATCCTATAAATGATTGCATGGGTGTTCCTTTAGCTCAAAGATTCTAGCAGCATCATTCCCTATGATGATTATATCATCAACATACACTATTAAGTACACACAGTTTTCCAGGGGAGGTATGACAATAGAAAACAAAATTATCTATTTCATTGTGTTTCAGCCCAAAGGCTTGAACAATGTGGCTGAACTTTCCAAACAAAATTATCTATCTCACTCTAGTTAACTTCTCCAAAAGATTATTTTTAATTTATATATGTTAATTTTAGTTTATACAAAAGTTCCTTTCCTTAAGTGATTTTGAAGAAGTTAAACCAAGCATAGCACAAATGTCATGGAGGAATTTAATTTTAGAAATAAAAGACAACCACATCGGAGCAATAATCAAATTAAGCAAGCAGCCCAATTTTCAAATACTAAATTTAAACCTGAGCTCTTAAAACGGGATCAGAGAGAAATAATCTATATCAACAAGGCAAGCAAGCATAAACTAATTCAAACAAGGATGTATTTCAGCAAATATTACTAAACAGCAAACCTAAATTGAAGAGAAATAAAAACAAATTAATTAATAATAAAAAATAATATTGGATAAAGCAACCTGAACTGCACCCGAAGGTATCAGCAGAAGATTTTGAACAGGTTCACGGCGCAGGCATTCGATCCATTCGGCGTCAACATTCTCCCATAGCCTATCCTGAAATTCAATCATCACCATTTCCTTATACTCAATTAAATTAGAAATTAAAAAAAAAATAGTGAAAAATGGAATTCACATGAACCTTGAAGAAATTGACAACGTGAGCATTGATTAAGGAAGAATAAGGCGCAAGGAAGTGGACAATTTCGTTGATCCATGCCAGGGTCTCGTCGGCACTCTTGCATGAATACCTGCACTCACCCATCGGACCCAACACTAACGGAAACAGTGTGTGAGACTCTCGTCACTGTCACCGTTTCTCCGTTCCGCTGTTTAGGGCATAGTTTGATGAACTTATTTGAAAAGAGTAACTTTATTCTTCTAAGTGTAACTCACTGATATTTTTTTTAAAATGTCTTTGAAAATATGTTTTTCTAGATTTATTCCATTTTTTCTAAAAACAACTACATCACATGATTATTTTTTATTATTTTACTATTTAAATTTAATCATTTGTCGTTTTAATTTATAAACTTAATTATATATAAGTAATTTTAAAAAATAATCTTCTAAATAAGTTTCACTTGAATTATAATAAGTTTACATTGTGTTTAGATAAGAAAACTTTAAAAAGTAATTTATTTTTATGGAAAGTTTGAAATGTTTTATATAAAAATAAGTAGTATTAATATTGTATTTGTTCTTGTCGGTTGACTCTAATGACAAGTTCTAGTTTCGCCTGTTTTTTCACGAATTTGTCTTATCTCTTGCCGCTCTGGAACGTAGCTCCGCTGAAATAGAGGGGGGTCATACCTGTTGATTGCACTCCGACGATCAAGTCAATACAGGACTTATAAGAATTAAGAAGTAATCACTTTCAGTCTTAGAAACCGTGTACTTTTACCTGGGGTCTAAAGTTCCTTCTATAACTTACCTCTTGTAACAACTTTCCATCACGAGAATCTAATCTCAACTGAAAGCATACTCAACAGGAAAATATTTTGTTTAAGGACATACCCTCACGGTGCTGCAACATAACTAAATATTTCCTTCAAGGAGTGCATAAAATAATAACAGAATAATCACCAGGGTACCAACTCATGTACCAACATCAGAGGTCCAGTCTGTTTACGTAGGCACCCTCTCCGTGGTGCTACGCTACTTTTCATTATACATGCAACCTAACCTCTATGTGCCCTAAAACACATGGACTTAGGTTTAAAAGAAACACACTTACTTGACCTAGACCCCATATGCACTAAGCGCACCCCTAGGTCCACAATTATCATTCGTTGGTCGCTTATGTTTTACGTGCGATGGATTACCTTAATTATACAAAAATGAACTTATTCACACAATTGGGACCCAATTACATGGTCCGTTATTCTGGCCCAAGAGCCGAGATGACATGTCTGCGCCATGTGCCGAGGTCCGCCATCGAGTGTTGAGCGCTCTGGTCCTGTACATAAGTCCCCCAGGCTCGAGCTGAGCTTGCTTTAGCGAAGAGACTACTTGCATGCATTGTTGGCTTACGTGTCAGTCTCATAATGGGTAGGCGTGGCATAGCGCACGAAGCGTTTCTGAGGTGACATTTCACCATACTTAACCGGGAGCGTACACGTGACCTCCCCATCAACGGTGGAAAGACGTTGTCGCTCCCCATTCCCATAATCGTTTAAGTTAACGTTTGGAAACCCTTTGCTATTCACTGTTCCATTTCTTCAATCCTTGTGAACCCCTCACATTCTTCTTATTCTTCCCATACCTCCTTCACAAACGTGGGAAACCTCCTTACCTTCAATCGCTCCTTAAAATAAGGTGTTGAAGATGGTTGCTGCCCCTTCAAGATTGTGTTTGATGAAGACTTCTATGTACATTTCATGTGTATTTTGTTTTGCTTTAAGTGTGTCTTAGGTAGTACTTAGAGGTTGTCTAAGAGTGGGCTTTTTGCTAAGTAACTCACCTCATAACCACTAGCCATGTAATAAGAACAAGCATAAGTTTTCTTAAACTGTTTTTCACATGTTTTACAAAAAACACGTTTACTGCATAAAAATAAATTTGTTCCTTTCTAAATAAACAGATTCATTTTTACACTGATGCCTTGGCTAAGTCTTGTGAAAATTAGATTTTGTGCATCATGTATTTTGACTAAGTCTTCTATCTTTCAAAATGACTGTGTTTCAAATAGTTAAGCTTTTCTGTTTTCGTTTTGAAAAATAAATCTGTTCATCTGTAAATGAATAGATTCTTTTTGTCTCTGGTGCCATGTCAAGCTTAAACGTTTTTCAGTTTTATCTCTGCACCAAAATGGTTGACTAAGTCTCCTCACTTAACAAATTCTCTAACTGCTTTTGAAAATAAATTTGTTCATTTTATTTTCAATCTGTTCATTTTATAACAGCTTTAACTGTTTTTCAAAATTCTATTAT
>Ga0123342_1003011_pt1 | contig 27500 bp, 13 predicted proteins | sample Turbeawhitnodule_FD_89960 | JGI IMG/M metagenome (GOLD analysis project Ga0123342, IMG submission 89960) | Root nodule microbial communities of legume samples collected from Mexico - Turtle bean Mexico white nodule | ecosystem: Host-associated > Plants > Roots > Nodule | place: Mexico: Nepantla...
CAAAAGTGAAGGCTCGATTCCTTCAACGGTTTGAAAGCCTTTGCAATTCAATTTAACATTCTGTTGAACACATGCACACCAATTTGTGATAGTCACGCTCCATTCTGGCTTTCCACCTACTGTTCGTCCTGTTTTAGATTGCATGACATGGATATCCTTCAAGGAGCATTGTCCATAAGCTAAAATCATCAAACACAAACACAACTTGTCAATATTATTTTATAATAAATAATAATTTTATCTCTTTCATTGAGAAAAAAAAACCTACCTTGAGACACAAAGACAAGTAAGAGTGCTACAATCAAAATCTTCACCATTTTTTATAACACAAATGATAACTTCAATTCTTCAAGTGATTATCTCAAAAAATAACATGGAACACCATGTTATTTATAGGCATATTTGAATTAATCCCATTAATGTTAATAAATAATATTTAATTTAAAATCACACACTGTAAAAGAATTAAATTAAAATTTAATAATCATAAGTTAAAAAAATAATCTAAATTAAGAGAAAATATATATTCTTAATTATATACATAATTATTTCAATAAATACATCAAGGATAGTCATCACATAAAACAGTATTGTAATTAATTAATTTTAAAATCTCACGAAGGTAATGCAGGAATACATTTAATCTCCTTTTCAAAACACCTTTGTAACAATTAATTTCAAATCAAATTCTTTATTAATAACTAATTTTGTTTTCTTGTATAGGACTACACTCTTTAAGTAATTCATAAATATTAAAAAAAATGAATTAATTTAGTTATTATTTCTAAATTTGTTAATAATTATATTTTCTAAAATTGTCTTTAAAATCAGTGGAACTTATCATAATTTTTTCCTGACTCGAATATTTTTTTTAAATTAATTATTGTACAATGGAAAAATGTTTATGGAGTTATAATTATTTCTCAATAATTATTATTATTATAATGAGAGAATTTATTTATTGAATAATTTTTAGTTAAAGATGTTCAATTTTGATTAAAAATAATTATCATATAAGATAATTGTTTTGAAAATTTATTTTACAAAATTTATTATCTCTCTAAAATATTTTTCTTCTCTTTTCTTACTAAATTTAAGAATTAGTTGTCCGTTTTTCCATGAGTTTATTTTAGAAATTTTGGTAGAAAGTAGAGTAATTTTGCGAGATTAAATGTTTTTTTTAGCAAGTCTCTTTGTTAGTTTAGGTTTTATGGAAAATGTTGTATGTCTATGGTTTAGAGCTTTACATAGTATTTTTATAGGAAAAAATGTATATTTGTTAACAAGATATATGTTTAGATTATTTTTAGAGTATTTTATGGATATGTTTAGCCTTTATATGAGTAGTAAAATTGGGAATGTAAGCTTGATTAGGTACGTTGTAAGAGTAAAAAAAAAATAGTTATACTTTGATGGCACCTTAAGATATGTGATTTTCGGGATGAGTTAGAATTTTTTATTTTTTTTGTAAAGAATGTGTTTTGTTTGAAAATATTTAATATTTATCGTCATTAATATTTATAGATCTAAATACCAATTATACTTTAAGGAAATGGTACATTTGTACTTCTTCCCATTACCCAAACCAACCTATTAATAAATATTTCCACAAAATATAATGGTTGAATAATGAAAGAAAAATTGCACATAAATAAAATAGACAATGGAAAGGTTAGTTATAAAATCAAAATATTTAGTTTTACTTGTAAATAAGACTTTACAAATTAATTAGCAAAACAAAATTAATAAAAATGAATTTAAGCCAAGAAAATTACAAAATAAGAATAAAAAATTAATTTAAGCCAACAAAAATTATTTGAGATATAAATTTTTACAATTAAATTAATTTATTACAAGTAATTTATTAATTTAAAATGCTTAATTAAAAGCATTCTACAAGAAGAAAAGTGTACCTAAATATTTTTAAAACGTTGGATTAAAAAGAAATTGGATTGAACAACCTAAAATAGAACAGACCCATCATGCTCAAACATAACCAACATATAATCGATTATAATTATAATGTGACTTCCATATTTTACTTGTTTAATATATACTTATGTATAAATATTGATGATGTTATGTCAACACTAGTTGATTTTGTTAAATGTCAATTAATATGCGATTGTGATTTTTAATTTATTTTTTTAATTCATTATTTTTTTAATTGTAAGTGGATTTTTTTTTACATAATTTTCAATCAATTATGTAAATATATTCAATTTCAATTTTTACTTAATTTTTAATATTATTTCTGATTTGATAAATTAATCACTTCATGATTAATCATCTCTCAAATCTAATTCATACTTGTTCTTGTTCTTATTCTTATTATAATAAAACTAATGATATTTTTTTAATTTATTATATTTTTTTATTTATTTAAAGTTTTTTTTATCCTTCTTTTGTTTTTTCATAGATGAACTTTCTTATCTATGAAATTTCACTTTATATTATTACATTCCTACAACATTCTTTGACTCTTAACCCTTTCTTACCAACCATGAATTATTTTCATTAGAAAAAAAATTATACCCTTAAAGTTGTATACATTGATGTAATAAGTTTAAAAATAAATATATATAATAAATGATAAATTTAAAATCAAATAATATTAAAATTATTAAAATAATAATATTAAAAATTATAATGTACTTATATAAAAAAATGTTGATTGTCATGTATCATTACTCATTCTATAATAGATCCAAATAACTTAAAAAAGAAACAACAAAGAATGTACCTTTTTAATGAAAAAGGTGGGGTGGGTGGAAGCAAAGAGAAAACCTAAAATTCAACAACTTTAAGCAGCCATCAAAAACATATATTTAGCCAAAAATATAAGTAAAAACTATGAAGTAACAATACTCTTCCTCATAAACTTATGGCATCAAACTAAAAGTAAAAATAAGTAATAAGTGCAACGTACTTTAACACAAACTACATCTTAGTATCCTCATAAACTAAAACTTTCATCATATGAGAAATTGGCAGGAGATGTTGAAGGAGAAGACAAAAGTGGTTTAGGTGGAATTTGCAATAAATCAACTTTACTTTCTAACATTTTCACCACTTTACTTATTGTTGGTCGAGTTGAAGGTTGAGTTTGTATGCACCACAACCCCACTATTGTCATCTTTCTCACCATTTGGTCCTCACTTTCATTTCTTACATTTTCTAAACCAAGCTCTAAATTTGATTCGAGACGATTGTAAATCCAATGAGGAAAATATATTTCACTCGACCGGTCCACTTTTGTCTTAATATTCTTTCTTCTTCCAACCATTTCTAAGACCATCATTCCATAACTATAAACATCTGACTTGTGTGACACAACACCAAAGTTTCTGGAAAAAACTTCGGGAGCAATATAGCCTGCAGTTCCTCTTGCACCAAATAAGGATACCATACTTTCTTTTCTAGCACATATTTTTGCCAAGTCCAAAATCTGCAATTTTTGGACAGAAATCCTCGTCCAGTAATATGTTGTGAGGTTTTATGTAAAAATGTAAAATTCTAGAGTTACAACCACGGTATAAGTACTCTAATCCATAGGCAATGCCAATTGCAATATCATTCAATATTTTCCAATCAAGTTTGTGAACATCCTTTAATGCATATTTCTCTTCAAAAATAAACTTATCAAGAGATCCATTAGGCATAAACTCGTATATTAGAGCCCGGTGAGCATTGTCAAAACAAAATCCTAGAAGTCTAATGATATTAACATGTGAAGTTCTACTTATACTCACAACTTCATTGATGAATTCTTCTCCATTGCCTTTAGATATACTTAAGATTTTAACTGCAACAACCCTTCCATCATGTAATTTTCCTTTGTATACGCTACCGAATCCCCCTTGGCCTAATTTGTTTCTGAAAGAGTTTGTCATTTTCTTAACCTCTAAATAGCTGAACCTGGCTGTGGGAAGGGGTCCTTGTTCCTTCAAAATGTCCTCAATGATGCCATCAGTTGGATTTTCCCTCCAAAACAAACGATAAAAGATCGTTGTCCTGAAGCACCAAACCAAGACCACCAGCACTACAAGTACAGCAGCCACCACGCTCGAAGCTGGAAAATTATTTAATATAAAAGGGAAATATTTAGTGTATATAAGAAAGTAATGTTCTGTATGTACGAATGAAAGACACCAAACATGTTTACTGGCTAGATTTTGCCTTTTAGCAATAAAACCAATGTGACATATAAATATGCCTAGTATTTAGACTCAAACAGAGCCTGAATGGTGGGCTTGTATGTTCATAAAAAAATGATTTAGAGAATAATTAATTATGTACCCTGATCTATCGTATAACAAAATGATAAAACTGAATTTTGGGTGTGTTTAAATTGTTCTACCTGTTACCACCTTCAACTTTCTGGTTTTCTCTGCATGAGGAAAAAAAAGAAGAAAAATCAAAACAAATAGTTTTACATAAACCCTTTAATTCATCTCAAACATTTTGGTAACGCAGTCTCTTCTAGTTATCTTTTGATGATTAAAATTGCAGAAGAATCGTACCGTAAACGTTGCCACAAGAAAGTTTCTCCCTGCTGTCAAGTAGACACTGCCCTCCTTGGCGATAGTAGCAATCTGAACATTGATCTGTTAATTCTACTTTAATAGTGACATCCCCAGTTATGAAACTAAATGGGTCAGTGGCGTCAGGCACGTCTTTAATTGGAAGCTGGACCTTTTTACATGCTGTGAAAGAAGACTTATCGTCATCTGCCATGAAGAGCTTGTAGTAGATATCGTAGTCATCGCACCTATACTTGCTCGTATTTATATTTGTGGGAGGGTTGACATGGAGGGTGTGGTTGCACAAGAATAGAGTTGCGGTGTGTACCAATGTAAAATAAGCAAAGTTAGAAATATGAGGAAGAGTATAATTGTTTCTGAAAGCTTCACAACTTCGGTTCTGCAGAAGGTCATAGAAATGTGCGTCTCTAAGTTGAAAAGTTGAGAAATGAGTAGTAGGGTTACTCAGAAGCTGAGTTACGTCCATAACTTGAAACAACTTTCCATTTGGTGGTAATTGGAGAAATTTGATCTTAGGTGGATCAGGATCATCACAATTTCGTATGGACAAGAAGCCACAGTCTTGGCGTTCAGTTGTAGTAAAAGGGAAAGTGAAATTGCCAAGATATCCACAATGAAAAGAAGGTGGACACGTTCCTTGGTCCCCAGCCGCCAAGAGAAGTGCCAGAAACTTAGAAAACAAAAGCAGTGATACAAATCCATGAACCCGACTCATGCTTCTTCAATCGCAAACAACCTTTATGAATGAGCGAAAAGCGTTATGATTGAAGAAGAGGAGAGTGTCTTGAAGTATTTTAAGCATTGGTGGCCATATGAATTGCATAATACGGCAGTTGACTTGGAAAATGAGCATGGACGACTTAGTCTGAGAAATAAGCATGGAAAAGGGTAGCCATCATCATCGTGGGGCATGGCAATCGAACCCAGAAACACCAAAGACAATAACTACTATTACAAACTTATTATGACTCCCATCAATTAAGTGGTTTTACCTATAAAAGTTAAAAACTAAGACTTCTTTCTATCCTATCCAGTACAAGTTCATAAACTGGACTCATCCCCTGGCAAATCTGTAATGGTTTATGTCCTGCATCTCACACAAAAGTAACATGTATTTTAACATGTAAAATTCACAAAAACATTTTCTGTAATTAAACTTTATAACACATTTTTATTTTACAGATGGAGCTAATGAACAAAAATCACACATCTTTGAGCAAAATTGTAGAAATGTCTATAAAACTTTCAAAAACCAAAGCCAACAAATCCGCCTAAATTGCAGAATAGTTTAAATTTTCAAATCATTTACAGAATGTCATCTTGTACCAACAAGGCCAATTCATCTACTGTTTTCCCTAAATTGCTAATATCTTCTCAAATCACAAAACCACGGTTCAACACTGCATCAAATCTTACACCAATAAGCATTAACCGTTGCATTATTCTTCGAGTTATTTGTAATGGGCAGAACACGCCCCCTCCTCAAAAAAGATAAGAAGGAGAGTGAACCAAATTATAATTAGATATTAATATTTTTTTATACTTTATATTTAATATATTTTCTTATTATCTTTAATCTTTTACCTATTATTTCATATTTTTTATTTTGTAAAGATACTTAATTACTACATTATTTTTACTATTTATTGGGTTAGCTTTTAATTTTTTATGTAATTAAAAATAAATAAAAAAGTTTTAACATTACAAATTGAAGAAATCAATCTTTCCATTCACCAATTAAATTATCAGCTAATTTTACCAAAATATTTTAAGTCAGTAAGTTAATTTTTCAGCTCAAAACTTATAAGTTAGGAACTTAACAACTATCAACTAGTTTATAAGTTAGTCTTATCAAATATATCCCTAATATATGCTTTACACTCAAAGCATTTATAGATATTAGAACAAAATAATTAATAAGAAAAACTTAAATCATGTTTAATTTATCATATGTTCAATCATTTTAAAAAAAATAGTGATACTCCGAAGCAAACATCAGTTATAGGATGTGATTGAAATTTGTTAAAGTGTTTAGTATTTAAAGGAAGAAATTAGTGTATGAGAGAGTAATAAAACATGTTTATAGCCTGTATTTAGTATCTTAACAAGCAAATTTTGTCTTTTCTATTTTCTATACAAAACCACCGTAACACATAAACGTTGTTTACCTAGTACTTCATGCGTAAATTGGGCTTGCATATGATAAAAGATAAAATTGAGTCCGTTTCTTCCTGCACCCTATCAAATTTACTTTTGCACCCATCAATTTTCAAAAAGTTTTTTACCATTTTTTTGAATGACTTCTGGATTATCTTTTGCAGAAGCTTTCCAGTACATATTTTCTAGAATTCAACAAATGTATTTCCAAAAAAAAGAATTAAAAAGGATTTCCAGAAAAAAACTCTCCTATATAATATGTTTCAGAATATATTTTCTAGAATAACTTTTTCAGAGTGTTTTGAGAAAAACTTTTCAGAATAAGAACAATTTAGATAATCTATTGTCATTTCACCTATTTGATGGGTTGTCACATCCTAAAATTGAATTGGATGTGTTTATAGTGTTTTCCTGTTTTCCTCCGTACAAGAACAATGAAAGCAAATAACTTACGATCAAACATTTAACGCAGCCTATTGCATTTATTTTTTTGACGATTTAAGAATCAAGGAAGAAAGGGTGCACAAATGTGAGTTTAGTGAAAATTTGTAGTAAGTTCATTCATGAGATAATTTTACATGAATGAAGAAGAACAAATCAACTGGAGCCATCCCAAATTCCCTACTTTTTGAGAATGAAGTCTCTAAACAACAGGATTCTCTATTGATGTAATATAATTGGAGTTATGCTTAGTGTTCTTAATCTTACGCAGATTGAAATTACGCTTTCTTGTACTGTATGAACCCTTCTAAAGTGTGTATTTGATTCAGAAGTTGACTTGGAAAAGGAGCATCAAATGCTTGGGGAGAAATTGAGGTAGATGACAAACATGTTTTCGGTTATGGGATCATCTTTATTGATCCAATAATGAAGCATGTGACCCACCACGTTTTCCCGTTCAATTTCTTTATGCAACGTGCTTCGTTTCTTATCTGTTTACCAAATATACAACAGTATTCATTTCTTCAACCATGGACGCTTTGCAGCTTCTTTTCAGGACACTTTCTCACCACCGTAGTTCTATTTTTCCTTTCATAGATCCTACTCTTTTGTGGTGAATACGAAACTGTCCATGATGTGCAATAACTTCTTAACAAAAACGATTGAACTTTTATTCAAGTTTATTCTCTTCGGTTATCACTTTTTAACATTTTGATCTTCTGATCACGTTGAGCTTCGACCATTTTTCGGTACTTTTTGAAATGTTTTGTAGACCTAAACCATTTTACCGAAATAATGCTACCAAAACACAGTGGGCCAAAAAAGTACTGTGCTTATTGGTCCACTCAAGTATTTGAATGAACTAATTCTTGCCCGTAAGTGGTCTTATTGGTTACATTATGCTTTTGTTACCAGTCTTTGATCATTGAAGCTCGTACGAACTTCAAATTGAAGTGATCAAGTGTTTTATGGCAGATGCTGTAAGAAAAAAGCTTTTCCTGCTAAACATTGTCATGAATCGTAGCATTACAAACACTTGCTGTCACCAAGTTAAAAAGTTCTACACATTTTAATTTTTGCTTTGAAAGAGATTGCGTACCATTTTTCAGCGATTATGCTAAAAAAACGTTACAATTTAATTTTGGTACCTTCATTTTTATAACAAACTTAATGTTTTTTTTCAACTTGTATACTAATAGAGATGAAAATACAGAGAGATTTGCTCATTGGATTAATTTTTGAAAGCGTTGAATCCCCAAGGGTTGGAAAGGTGATGGAAATTTATACATAGCACGCAATGGTGCATAGAAGATGAAGATGACAGCCACTTTTGTGGGTACATTGACTACTATACAAAAGAATTTAGCAGGCACCGATTTTAGCCATCCGAATCTAGCAATCAATCAGACATGAAGAATCTTCAGCCGCCAAAAAACCCTTCCAGCCACTTACCCTGCCTTCCATTTACCACTCAAACGCAATGCCCATTTTAGATGAATTCGCGGATATTACATATACATCTGTCGCTACTTGAAGTGAGATTCAATCAATTAATTTGCTATAAAAATGTTGAATACAAAAAATGTGAAAGATAGCGTAAAGAATTCTAGAATAAGACCCCAATTTTGAGGCTATGACACCTTAACTCCACTTGGACGTTTCCCTTCCATGGCATCCTTCTTGTCACGGCAATCAGAACAAAGAAAAGGACCTTGCCAGGGTTTGGAGCTGGTGGAGAAAATGGAACCCGCGTGAACAGAGATGCCCTCACTTGGAGCAAGATCAACTTGACAAACGGCACAAACAAAAATGCCAGATGTTGATTGCCCCGTGTTCAAGTTGTCATCATTTCCTAATCTGCATGCAGCACATACCAAGTTTATTAGCTACATGGCAACACTTCGTGAACTGAATAAACTATATAATCTTCTGTAACACTGAAAATAAAGATCAAATTCTAGTTTGTTTGATCAGGAAGGGTGATTGTGATATGGATTTGACTTATATCTCATTGTCGTTGAATCTCTCCTATGAATCTCCCCTCAAAAAAACCAACTATATATAAATATTTATAAGGGAAATACTGTTTTCAATAGTGACACTGTAAAAACAGAATTTGGCCCAATCATATACCGGTAACAGAAGACCTTTCTATCATAAATTCTTATCTTCAGAACTATGTCCAATTAACTTGTAATCCTATATCAAAACCTACTTGAATTGAAAATTATTTGTAGTAAATATTAACATCAGTCCAAACAAAACCAGAGTCTATAACCATGGGTGATAATATTCATAAATGGCAATGCATAATATTGAAAATCCTTAATGTTTGTTCTTTTTGTTGGGGAACAAAGTTAATCAGGCAGGGAAGAGAGAAGTCCTTTTCATGTTAGATGAAGAAAAAATCCTAGTTCATCTGAACAAGATCAACTCAATAAACAATTGGAGGTCCAAAGATGGAAAACAAAATGCAAGTAACCTTCAAGAAATTTTCCAATTTTCCTCAATTGGATAATTTTTCCTATAAAAGAGAACGACAGATTACCTTTCTGCAAGCATTGCTGATCCTTCCTCAAACAGTTCCTCTACTATATTTATAGCTGAAAGCTTTTTTGACAGCTTACTGGCAGAATCACGGGACCTTTTCCTGAAGGAAAGAAGATCTCTCAGCCTGTTCCGCTTTTGGGGGGGCGGTGTTGGTGGCAATTCATTATCAGGTGGGATTATGTCAACTACTATGCAAGTTGTATCATCCTTTAATCCTCTTGTTCGTAGTGCTTCCTGAATAACAGTTGGAATGTATATACATGTGAGAAGAAATGCCAACTTTGCAACACTATGCTAATGCCAAATCACAAGCCAGAAGACATGCTGATTTGGCTAAATTACGGATAGCATTGCAGTGGATACTACCTTGACAACCTGCATGGCTGCAAGTTCTGCAGGCAATCCTCGACAAGATTTTGCAGCCATTTCTGAGGATACAGCATCCCATATGCCATCAGAGGCAATTATAAGCCTCCCACCAGCCTTTGATAGCTATAATCAATCCATCACAAAGGGTAAGTTTTTATTCTGAACAAAGACCTCACAAGCTGCATAGGCATTGTAATCTCTAACCTAAAGAATAAGAAATTATCTGGAAACAATTATACCTTCACTTGTTTAACATATGGTATTGGAACTATGAACTCTCCAACATCCATGTCTCCAATTGACCTAGAAAGGCATAGACCCCCTGGCCAGCATCGTAGGGGACCAATCTGTAATGGTTCAGAACTATACTTCAAAACAAGGATAAGCTAAATGCAAAGTCCCTAAATGGAAGATTTCTTCTATCTTCCATTTTAGGATGAAAAAAAAATATAACTACAACATAAATATGCTCACCTCAGCACCACCAACGATGCTAAGTCTCCCAACTTCACCTCCACTAGCAGTTACACGTTCCCTCCTGTGCACACAGAATAACCAATAACAAAAAGCATACAAAAAAAAGCAAACTAACTAGGCCTTAAGAAATAAAAACATACTCTTCAATATTCTCTTCAAGTCTGTGATCAACAGTTAAGGAGGAAACAGCACCACCCTGGGCATCTAGTACACAACGGGAATCTCCAACAGATGCAACAGTAACAGTCCACCTATCCACTATTACAAACGTGGCTGTGGTTCCTGAAGTTTCTCCTGGACAAAACCAAATGAGAGCTCAGATAATCAGAAAAAAGGAGAAATATAATCCCGATTTCTTGTTTCGTATTTTCACCCTCCCAATATGAATGAATAACTATACTATCACCAAAAGTGCAAGAATAAAAGGTGAAGTTCCACACCTCTGCTCTGAAATTCCTTGTCGGTCTTAACAAACCCTGCAACCAATGCCCTGGGTAAAGCATGCAACCACTCATCTCGTCCAAGCCCACGAGGAAGAGCACTCAACACGTGATTTAACAAATTCTCCCTAGTAAAAATAGCAGCAGCATTTCCATTATGCCCATCAAAGATCTGTTAACCAGAAGAAATGAGTGACCATCTCATAGGATGATGTTGCTTCAATCCAAAAGAACATTCATTTTAGTCCAAAAGGGCAGTTGTCACACCCCAAGAGTAAAAAGTAAAGCGAAAGTTCCATTGAAACATGCAGAGCAAAATATAATCTGAATCAGAAAAGTTGAACAATACCGCAAATACTGAAAAGGATGATGAAGGGTTTCCAGAGACTCGCTGACAATCCGTCTTAATTAGAAAGTAATCCTCCCCTTTCTTGGACTGAGCTGCATGTCCAAATCTGACAGTAGGCTTCTCCATCTTCTCACTCTTCATCTCTCTCTTGAGCAAGGCAGCAAGAGGCACAAGATCATGATGTCGCCGCCTCCCTTCACCAGAGGCCATATCTTGTCCCACCAAAGAACCTTCAACTTCACCTTCCTCTCTCGACCAATTACTCGAAGTCAAAAGGCCCTCACTCTCACAAGCATATTAGACCTCCAAACATAAAACACCCCTTCCACGAGTAAACACTTCTAACACTTGTTGGCTATATAAACTTTATCCCAACTTGATCTGCATTCATCAAAAAGATCAACAATCACCTACTCATCCCCAAAAACAACCAAATAAAGCGTGTAAATCCAAAGTGGAAAGCAACTTTTCACAATTAGTATGACCCAGTTTTGACATCAACTAAGATTTTAAAGTACAATTACGGGAAATTGAAGACAAAAGCAACCACGATTGCAGTAACAGTTACGAGAAATTGCAACCACAACCCCAAAAGTCTCGACCTTGCAATTGAAATCCCATTAAAATCTTGGCCTATACTGACCTTGAAGAACCACGAACTTGAATTACTTTTTTCTTTCAAAAAGAGGGGAAAACTTGTTGCTGAGTTCAAAGTAACCAAAACATAGAACACAAATTCCAACCATGAAAAAGAAGACAACAAAGTAGCTGAATTACCAGCGTAAATTTCTGGGCGTCCACCACGCGCAAAGCCAGATCAGATAAGACTGCTACACCCAGCAAACTTGCACAAAAGAAGAAAGAAAGATTTCAATACGTAAACGAAACGCGTATTGGTGACTAGGTATGAACTGTTAAACCCAATAATGCAAACCCATATATAATCTTCCATTAAACAAATAGAAGCACCCAATTCCTAGAGAGAGAGAGAGAAAGTTATGCACTTTAAAGAAACAAGAAAACAAAAAAGCATAAAAAAAACCTTAGGACCAACCCAACACGAAGTCAGTTCGAAAAACAATTTCCACCACCAAGAAACGAAACAAAGATTTCAACTTTTATACGTAGATTCCACCCCAGAACCAAAAAGAATAACAATAAAGTAGATGCTGCTGGCGTGGTTGCACGGGATCAAGCTATTTCTCATGGCACGAAGAAAGTGGCTTTACTGAGTTATAAAGCCTTGCTTGCAAACACCCACATTCTGTTTCAGTTAAATGTCGGTATCTTTAAACTTTCTTTCTCTCTTACCTTCCCCAAGAGGGAAAAAAATAAACAAAAAAAAAATGCAACCCCTTTTTTCTTCTTTCTACTTTCCAAGAAAAACGAGTAAAATACAGTGAGGAAGTAGTGACAACTGGAAAACATGTTGTAGCAGGCAAGTGTGAAAGTGAGATGGACATACAACCTAAGCAGGAGACCAATTTCCGTCACAAACGAAGGGGAAGAGTGAATGATTTTGATTATCTATCTCGTTGGATTAGGACAAGAACAGCTAGAAGAAGAAGGGAAATTGAATTAAGGAAAGCAACAAAGGTGCAGACTTGGTGAAACTAAACAGATAAAAAAACGGGAGGGGGAGATGGTGGGGACCACTCGAAATGGTTTGTTTGCAAGAGAAAAAAAAAAAAAAAAAGGGGGGGGGGAGAGGGGGGGGACCATCGGAAGTGGTTTGTTGGAAAAAAAAAAAAAAAAAAAACAGGTTGGGAGGTGAAATTAATAAAGAAATGTGAGTATGGGAATTGGTGAATGGAAAGGGACACGTGTTGGAGGGGTTTGCATTTGTTTCTGGGATCGCAATGATGTCGACAACGATGCCTTGTTGTTTGTTTGGTTGAGAGAGAAAGTGCGCTGCAGCTTTGCTTTGCACACCTCACACTGGACCACATTTTCCTTCTTTCTCAATTCTACCCTCTTCACCCAAATCAATTTTTTTAGTTTAATTAATTGCACTTAGTATCCATACTTTAAATAATTATAAACAACTTATAATCTGACTTTTTAGTTAACTATTATTTATGACTAAAAAGGTATAAATTGTTCATTAATAGTATTTTGAGATTACTTATATGATTTTGTTTACAAATTTATTATAATAATCATAGAAATTATTTTCCTAAATATTTGATATATAAAAATATATATGACTCGAACATACTAGACACACTTAGTTGATCCACCTGCTCGTAATTATTATTAAGTTTAAACTATTTTACAGGACTATTTGATCATTTTTCAGTTTTTAAAATATTTTAATTAAATGTTTATATGTATTTTTTCTACCTATAGTTGATAATTTAACATATAATATGTTTAAGTTTTAATAAATTAATAAGTGATTAGGGCAATGCTTATAGCAGTCATAATTAAAGTAAAGAGTGACAAATAGTGATTTTGAGGTGTTGCATATAGAAAGCAGGCTGGGTTTTAAAGTTGGACTGAGATATATACTTTAGATTAAAGAAGTTAGGAGTGTGAACTTAACAAGTTGGAGGGTGTGGATAGTAATTTGAAAAATTCTCTTTTCTTTGCATCCTCAAACATAGAAACATATCTCCATAATACAAATATTTTGATATTTAATATTATTTTATATTTTTAGATATAATAGAGATATTTTAATGTTAATACTTTTTTAAGATTATTTATTTAAACATAACATTTATATATTTTCAATATTATTTTTTCTTTTAAACATTATACAAATATTTTGATAGTGATAACTTCTCAACATTATCTTGTTTATCTAAATATGATATTATATATTTTCATTATTAACTTAAGTTTTCAATATTTTATCATCATTTTCATATTAATTTATTTTCAGGACATTGGAAATTTATTTTCATATTAATTTCATATATTATAAAATTTAACATCCAAATTTTATGCTACTTTTTCAATTTTTGCACGTATAAATTGATGATAACTATGTTAAGTCTAGATAAATATTTTTCAAACACAGCTTCAAGATATTAAATTAAGAAAATAAATTTTATTATTTTTAAAATTATTATATTTAATATTTAATCCCACATTTATATTATATGTTATTGAATTTGGAAATATATGTTAAGGAAAAAAACACAAGAGCAAGATAAGGGCGTGTGGAAGGGGAAAACATAAATTTATTCGATAAAATCAACATATAATATGCACAATAGTTCTAGAAGTAAGGTTGATGATTTTTTTCAATTTAATTTGGAAAACAAGTGCAATACCAAATGCAAAAAAAATTGTATGGGGCATATACCTAAATAGATTCAAACTAAGGATAATTTGAAAAAAAAATGTTGTAATCGTGGATACAAATTTATGTTTCCATGCCATTACAAATTGAATCTATACAACACCTTCTTATGGAGTGTAGAGTAGCTAATTTTGTTTGGATCCAGTGTTTTAAGTAGATAGGAATTATAATTGTGCCACATATATAACTCTATTTTCAATCACTTCCACCAATTTAATTCTCTAAGTTTGAACAAAAAAATAGAATATGGTATAAAAAACTATGTGGGTGGCAATTATGAGAGAGGTTAGGGACCACAAAAACAAAGTATTAAAAAATGGATTATGTGATTTTGGATTAGTACAATTGAAATGTTGGGCGTGGATTACAAATATGAATAAAAACAATTGTTTTCTTACTCAAATCGGTGCCTAGGAAGACTTAGTTACAAATGTGTTAATTCCTAGCCAATGTTCTTATGGTTAACGTTCACTATAAAAAATATGTTCATTAGCATGGGTCAAAAAAGGACATTAGCTATAATAAATGGATGCAAAAGTGTAGTTATCATTAAAATTTGGAAGTTAATATGCTCGACATAAAAATAGTGACGGGTGTATGGGACACAAGTGGTGTGTTTTTTGCGTAAGCCTAGCCTACATGCTCCTCACACAAAATTATATTTTATATTGTTTATTTAAAGAAGCGTGGACTTAGCCTACATGTTGTCCACACAAAATTATGTTTTATATTGTTTATTCAAATAAGTGTGGGCTTAGTCAACGGATTAGCCACACAAGTTTTTAAACAAGCGTGAACTTAACCTTCATAATTTTATTACATATTTAAATTTAATTTAAAAATATATATATTATGTTTGCGTGGGCTTAACCTACAAAATTTTAAATTTTTATTATTATTTATTATTTATAGTTCCAGTTGTGACCGTTTGACCCACGCAATTTTTTTTTTCTTTTTTTTTAAGTTTATGTCCATATAACCCACGCTTTATTATTATCTTTTAATAATGAAGGATTAGTGGACACTATTTAGGGTTCCTAGCATCACCTTCACTTTCTTTTGAAACTAATTTTACTTTTTGGTGTAGTGGTTGCGGTATGTATGTTGTTGTGGTATGTACGTTGTTGTTGTTTTACAACTTGAGCAGCAGAATCTACACTGCTAGTTTTTTTTTTTCTTTTTTCCTTTTGACAGGATAAGAGGACATGAAGTTTGGTTTTTTGGAAGTTGTTGTGGTATATAGAGGTTTACTTAAATTACACTCAACATAATTAATTTTCAGGATCTTTTTCACAACGGGTTTTTGTAAAGATAAGGGTGGTAATGATAATTTTGTCACATCTTATATGCTTATAGTATTTTGGATTGTGATTACTAGCTACCAATAAGTTTGTTCATTAATGTAATTAGAGGCTTTTTTGGGTGGGGTCTCTTAGGTGGAGTTTACTGGAATCACCACACTTATGGTTAAGCAATGCAACTTCATGGTCCTTTATAGAAGGGTTGAGTCAATTTAGACATAGATGAGCTCAATACAATTATTGATTTTTTTTTTGTAAAAGGGTTGGAGTACCCTAAGTACTTCTATTCAATATATGTAATTTTCTATATTGGTACACTTATAACACTCATGTAGGTACAACCAATCTTCTATTGGTGAACCATTCATGCAATTTTCTCACCTTATGCATCTTTTACATCGTGTTGAACACAAAACATATTTTTGTAAATAATTTTTGATATAGTTTTCATATTGGTGTGTCTTGTATATCCCTTTAGATGAAATCACAATTATATGAGTCGATTGCCTATGCAATTTTCATATCAACGTGTCTCTCGTATCCCTTTGTGACAAACCATAAAATTGTGAAAAAACTTATACAATTTCTATACTAAGATGTCTCTTACACCCATATGGTTGAAACCACACATCTATGAGATAACTCACACCAATTTTTTCTATAAGTATCTCGCACTATGTGGATGAATTTCTTATGTAATTTTATATCAATACGTCTTTAACATATTTTTGGTGAAGTTCTAATGCAATTTATTTATGTACTATTGTAATTCTCACACTCATACATATATGTAAACACAATTTGTTGGTTAACTTCTTATACAATTTTATCTAGTAGCACACATTTTATTTTCATATTAATCCAATCTCATCTTTGTAGATCTCAAGCATTTTTTATTTATAGAACTGTGTCTTCCACATTTTACTACACAATTCATAAATTTTATCTTTATTAAACTTTACATTTGAAAATATCAATATTACTCCATATATTTATGTTTATTTATATTTGTCACATAAAATAACTATAGAAGAAAAAAAACGTATGACCATGTACATGATAAAGTGCAGCTAAATAATATTGCATTGTGAAGATTAATAATAATATGAATATAACAAATGATTTAATTAATTCTTTTATCATGTATTTATATTATATTTGTTCAAAAGAAAAAAAAAAGGTAAAATAACACGTCACTCTATAATTAAGTGATGTTTAACAACTTATCAACATACGAAATTATTGAATATTTGATTTTTTTTACCCATTATCCATAATTTGATTCCACACTTTAGGTTCTTTAACTACACACGTTTAGGCCAATCATCACATTCAAGTTATTGTCCACTTTGAAACTTGGAGTTTCGTCACGGTTTTGTCTTTAAAAGACGTCTGAAAGGGTTAAGGAAAAAGTTTATATAAACTGACATTTGTCTCGACTCAATCGAAATGAGAATATTTGGCGTACTAGAACAAGGCCCCTTAGTCAACATATCTAGGGGAACAGATTCCCCCTATTTGAGGGCTAAGAGAACCAAAGTTCGTCTGTGGAAATCTTTGGAACCTCGTTTTGTTTCCACAGACTGTGTCAATGTTTCAACCTTATGTTCGTTAAGATAACATCACTAGGGTTAATCACCACATCCGATGTATTGTCCACTTTGAAACTTGGAATTCAAAAGATTAAGGAAGGAAGCTATATAAATTGACATTGACCTTGACTCGTAAGCAATATGAAACTATTGGATATACCAGACATATATAAATGGACTAGTCAATCTTTATAGTAACAACATTAAATGTCACTAAAAATTGTTATTAATAATAAATTTTAAGAGTAACATTACCATTAATGGAGGCTAACCGTTTTTTTTTGCCAATTTACACGGAAGATTTTGACTTTTCATTATATTCTTATTTTCTTTTTAACAGCACACGATTCTTAATTATATGCACTTGTACATGTAAACCCTTTTGATTAATGGAAAACTATTTCGTTGCAGGCAACGCATGATTTATATGTGTTCTTATATATACATCAAATTCTTTTTATTAATGAAAGTTGTTTCCTTTCAGCTTCTGTATATACTGTCAATTTTTGTCCATGATACTATTTATCTTCTATCGCAATAAATTTCGAGCGTATATGACATTTTCTCAATAATTTTATCTTTAAATTTAATATTATTGTAACTTTTAACATATTACACGTTTTTTTGGGGAAAAATGTTAAGACTTTACATATTTTAAACAAGACAACGGTAAAGTTGCTTTTTTATATGAAATACTAAACTAGATAGCTTAACAATTGAAATTTATTAACATTAAATAATTCAATAAAAAAATAGGATATATTATTACGGTAATAATAAGTGATAAATTATAAAAAAAAATCAACAACATAAAACTAATATTTTATTATAAAATGATAACGACGATGAACAAGATAGGAATAATAAGTTGAAATTATTAGAGAAAATTATATAGATTAAATTTAACAGACAACTTGTGCCGAAATGGGATTTAGTGGGAATTGAGTGTCCCAAGCATAGTTGAATTCGATAGCACCTTTCCAAACAGGTTTACCTGAAGTAACAAGACAAACATCACCTGAAACTTTCAAAACTGAAGGCTCAATTCCTTCAACGGTTTGAAAGCCTTTGCAATTCAATTTAACATTCTGTTGAACACATGCACACCAATTTGTGATAGTCACACTCCATTCTGGCTTTCCACCTACTGTTCGTCCTGTTTTAGATTGGGTGACATGGATATCTTTCAACGAGCATTGTCCATAAGCTAAAATCATCCAACACAAACACAACTTGTCAATAATATTTTATAAATAATAATTTTATCTCTTTCATTCAGAAAAAAAAAAACCTACCTTGAGACACAAAGACAAGTAAGAGTGCTACAATCAAAATCTTCACCATTTTTTTATAACACAAATGATAACTTTAATTCTTCAATTGGTTATTCCAAAAGTAACATTGGACACCATGTTATTTATAGGCATATTTGAATTAATCCCATTAATATTAATAAATAAGATTTAATTTGAAATCACACACTGTAAAATAATTAAACTAAAATTTAATAATCATAAGTTAGAAAAATAATCCAAATTAGGAAAAAATATATATTTTTAATTATATACATAATTATGTCATATACATTAGGAGAAAACAATCATATAAAACTAATACCTCATATCTTGATAAGATTATTCTAATAATACTGCAATTAATTAATTTTAAAATCTCACAAAGGTAATTAATTTCCTTTTCAAAAACACCTTTCTAACAATTAATTTAAAATCAAATTATTTTTAATACCTAATTTTGTTTCCTTGTATAAGCTACACTCTTTTAAGTAATTCATAAATATTAAAAAAATAGTTATTATTTCTAAATTTGATAATAATTGTATTTTCTAAAATAGTATTTAAAATAAGTGGGACTAAACATAATTTTTTTTCCTGACCCAAATATTTTTATTAAATTAGTTATTGTACAACGATGGAAAATGTTTATGGAATTATGATTCTTTCTCAATTATTATTATGATGAGAGAGAATTTATTTACTGAATAATTTATTATTAAATTAATTAAATATGTTCAATTTTAATTAAAAACAATTAACATATAAGATAATGTTTTTGAAAATTTAATTTACAAAAAATATTACCTCTCTAAGATATTTGTCTTCTCTTTCTTTCTAAATTTAAGAAATAGTTGCTCGTTTTTTCCATGAGTTTATTTTAGAAATTTTGGTAGAAAGTAGAATAAGTTTAAGATTAATTAAATGTTATTGTTTTTAGCAAGATTCTCTTTGTCCATTTTTTAGTTGGTTTTAAGAGAAATGTCGTAGGTTTATGGTTTAGAGCTTTACAGATTATGTTTATTGGAAAAAAATGAATATTTGTTAACATGATTCTATGTTTAGATTATTTTTTAGAGTATTTTATGGATATATTTAGCTTTATTGCGAGAGTAGTAAAAGTGAGAAGTTAACCTTAATTAGGTACGTTATAAAAGGAAAAGAAACTAGTTATATTTTGGGGGTTTTGACTTTGTCACAATGTTGATTTTTACGTAGAGAATGTGTTTTATTTGAGAATATTTAAAGTATTAAGTTTTTTTTTTATATATATAAATAGTATATTTGATGATGATTTATTTAGATTTTGTCTTTTAGTAAAATTTTACCAGATGTACTTCTTAATTCAGTTTTACCAATTTTCTATCATATCATCAACTATTCCGTATCTTTTAGAATACTCAAAAAATACAAAAAGAAACTACTTTACAAAAAATATTATTTATATTAAATTTTTTCAAAAATCAATGAAATAATACTAATAACATTCTGAATGTAAATGTTTGTGTGGTTAAAAAGAGTAAATAATATTTTGTCCTATCGATATTTATCTTAAGTCTCATATGTAGCTATCCATGCTGTAAGTAGCTGCTGCATAAAGCCTATAACCTAAATGTATTAAGAGATTACTACCTATATTAATTAATCATTACATATACTAATTTTCAATTTGAGAAAAATGTGATGCGTATCAGACCAATAATAAAGATGAGGAAGCACGTGATTGCATGAGTAAATCATTGTTCCCTCCCTCCAATTATATTACTAATATGCAGCTACAACCTATTCATCTACCATAGGTATCCAATGCTCAATAGTAAAATTAAGTATAATCAAATTTCACCAATATTCACATAGCTAGTAGATCTGGAATAATACAAAGAAAACAATTTTCAACGTTGATAAAAATAACCAACTCTTCCTCCCCAAAACCTTGTATTTTTACAGCAGTAGATTTTCACTTGGTTAAACTGTGAAATTTGTCAAACTTATACTATAAAAATAAGTGATCGAGAATTAAGAATGTCATGAAGTTAGGCAAACAACAAGTTGCATGGTCTTTGATGCGGTTAAGGATATGGTTGGGTTGACACTGAAAAGTCTTTGTTATCTATGTAGCTATCAGCAACATTGTAGTGGGGCATTATTTATGTGGCTACTGTGATGCAACCAGTTGGGGGCGACAATGAAACATGCATTGGCCTATGGATAGTATATCTAAGAATTTGGATTAAAAGTAGTAATTGGGGGAGAAAAGCTGTATCTTTCGGAGTTCTGTGCAACTTTTTTGAAAGTGACTTTCAGATTGTGTGGTTATCATAAAACAACAAATTGCCAAGTTGGCAAACTCATCGGTTTGTGTTGTAGCATCATGCAACAGTGTGCATTTAAGCAATTCAATTCAACCCGGTAATTTGTTTATTATCTTAAACATCGCTGTCCATTATGCTTCCATGTTCCTTTTTGCCATGGAAAACATGTACTAATATACTCACCACCACATGCATTGTGCTTTCCAGGGAAACTTTTATTTTTGCTCACATTCAAATTATGCATTCACAATTCTATTCAAAATATTACTAGACATTAAATTTAAACCCCTTATCTTAGTTAACATTACCTTAGTGATGTTACTAGACTTATGTTTTATCAAGTGAAAATAAAAAATATTCTCTACTCGAAAGACTACTCAGCTCGATATCGGTCTTGTCCGACTCGACTCAATATCGATTTGAGTTGACTCGGTTCGATAGAAACATGGGCAGACTCGGCTCGATATGGGTCTGAGTTGACTTGACTTGTCATGGACCTAGACCGAATCGGCTCAACATGAATCTGAATTAACTTGGCATGACGTGGATTTGGTGCTGACTCGACTTGGGCTATGACCTACTCAGCTTGATTTGGGCCAGGATTTACTTGGCTCGACTTTGGCCTGGACCGACTCTGTTCGACTTTGGCCCGGACCAACTCGGCTCAACTTTGGCCCGGACCTAATCGGTTTGACTTTGGTCTAGGCTAACTCGACTCAACATGGATTCAGACTGACTTTGCTTGACTTGGGCCCAAATTGACTCGGCTCAACCTAAGTTGAGGCCAAATCAAAATCCAACTCAAAATTCATTTTAGATAATAAAAAAATGTATCCAATCTATATGTAATCCATATACAATTAAATGGGTTGGACTTAAAATCCAAAAATATAAATTTGAATTTGAGATAAAATCATTTAAATGGATTAAAAATAATATGAATTTGGATAATTATGGATTGGATATGGCTAGAATTTATTTATTTTTGTCCGTTCTTTAACTAAAAGTGTGGGAAAATAGGAGAAAAGAAGAAAATTTGAGAATGTATAGGATAATAGTGCAGAAGTGATTAATGTGACAGTAGATGCAGCTGGTGGATAAGTTAAAGCGAGAGAAGAGCATGTTCCAATAATTGTGAAGAAAGAAAGTGATGTAGAATGGGAAGGACACATTCTCCAAGTTGTATATATACACTATTAACACCCTCAGATCTTACTCCGGATTCCCAGACCAACAACTCTTGGATCACTGCTCATGATGCTTTTCTTTTCTTTTTTTCTTTTCTTTTCGCCTTTTTTTTAATACCAAAGTTGGTACTTTTTTGTCCTCTCCATATTTCAATAAGCCTTTATTTGGAAGGATGGGCCTTTTATGGGCCCATAGTGAGAGGCCACTTTGCTAAACGTACAGGGAACATACAACCACTGCTTGCCAACCCTTGGTACTGTCGTTTTAAATGCCATATATCCATACAACACTACATATCAGATAACCGATCCCACCTTTGTTTAGTACTGAGAGAACAAATAAAGGGAGAAAAAGAAAACAAAAGGTCAAAAATCAACTAAAAGGGATGCTGTTTGGTTGAACAAAAATAAAATGAAACTAAAGCGATAAGGTTTGGATTCAAAGAAAAAATATATAAATTTTTACGATGAAAAGCTATGTTACCCTTCTAATTTATTTATTAAATTGTTACAACTGAATAAATAATGACAATGTCATCCTAAAAGTTCAGTATAGAATGCCAAAATTTTGACATTTTCAAAGAACTATTTTTAAAATGGGTTAAAATTTTAATATTTTTAAAAAATTAATTTTCAAACAAATGTATTAAAATGTTCAATTTTGGAAAAATATATTTCTGGCAGTGTTTAAATTTTAGCATTCTACTCCCAAATATACTTTTAAAAAAATATATAAAAAGTAAATTAATAAAATTAGATTGTGTCAATAACAATTACCTTAATTTAATTGAGCTTAAACCCACAAGGCCCATTTTCAAAATTAACTTTTAAAAGTAGTTCATGAAAGGAAATTCTTTTAGGACCCACATATTTCTTTTCTGCACCACATAACATAACTATGAAAATCCTCACCTTTTTCTAGTGGTTTATGAAAAAATGATTTTTGAATTGTGTGACCTGGAAGTCCATTTTTAAATAAAGAAAACTTTTAATACAAAATTTGGAAGTATTCTTTTAGTTTTAGATTCTGCAAAAAAAAATTGACATCCGATTGTATAATTTAAAAGTCATTGTTTTATGTTTTTTTTTTTTAAATTATACAATTCAAAAAAATATTTTTTTATAAAAAATAACTTTAAAATTGTATAATTTGATATGAGAGTATTTTATACTACATAATCCAAAACTCTCTTTTTTCTAATTTATTTATAACACAACATAGACAAGGTGATGACGATGGCAAGAGAACGTTGAACATAAGGGGACAACAACAAGGAAGCATCAGCTGTGACAGCGAGGGAGCAATTTTGTCTTTTAACAGTTTCATGGGGTACACATAGAAATTATGGAATGCCGAAAGAAAGGCCTTTAGTCAAGTGGGATCAGATATAGACATCCATTCCTAGCCCAATCCTTACGAGAGAGAGAACCTAGAAACAATATTTTCTTTGAACATGTTTATTTTTTATACAATGTTAGTATGGTATTATAAAAATAAATGAATTTATCGCGTAATCGATGATAACTTGGAATTTAAAAAGAAAAAGACGAGAAATATTAATGACGGACATATTCTTGTAATGGAAATTGTAGAAGGATTAAGAAAGGGCAATTCTATCTTTAAAAAAATAAACGATAATATCATAATTTGACTAATTAATTGCCATATTCTCTTAATCCCAACTAATATTTCACTGTTTTTCTGAAGAAAATAGATTTAATTCAGACTTTTAGGAAATGCTTTTTCAATGTAAAAAAAAAAAAAAACAAAGGAGTTGTTTTGGGTGTCACAAAAGCATTCCTCTCTTTATCTTTTGTCTTACATGGACATTGTTTTGATTGTTATGCTTTAAGAAAGCCTTTCTTTACCTAATTCTAACTTCACTTTTCCTTTTTTGTTTTTTGTTTTCCTAAAAATAACACTAATCTAAGAAACTGGGAAAAGAACAGCTTCTCCTCTCACAACACAACACAACAAGAATTTGAGTAAGTTAAATTGAGACGAACAATTTAAACTTATTAACATCCATTTGAATCGAAGAGACCGGTAGAAGTAACAATGTAGATGATTTCTCGTATCACAGAACAAGATAAGATGCAATTATATTTAAGGAGACTTAAATAGAGAACCAAAAGTTTGATATGGAGCAAAGGGAAGTGGTACGATGAGATTGCTTGAATGGATCATTCTGGAATCGTGAGGAGGAGAGGGCGCCAGTATTTCCTTTTCAACAACGACCTGCAACGAAAACCGGTCCAAGGCGAGTTGCTTGAACCGGGTTCGTTACTCCAAGAATGCGGAACCGCAACGGAAGCCAACATTGGAGTTTTTTCGTGATCGTGCAGGTGCTCCTCTCGTGGCGGCGAGGACACAAAGAGGGCCTTCAGGGAGTGTCTCCGCATGGGATCCTTCTCAACGGCTTGCCGAGGTGACCGGTTCAGGCTGAGAAGAGTTCGCAGGGATGTTTTGGGCCGCCGGAACTGAACCAACGGGCTCGTCCTTGGGCTTTGGGTCGGGCTTTGCCTCACTCCACAGGGCGTTGCGAAGAGTTTGAACTTCTGCAATGCAGCCATGTATTGAGTTATTTGTGGACGCTTCCTCCACTCTGTTCTCTGCTCTATTAAAAGAGTGTTAAAGTGAGTTTGAATTTGAATATTGATAATTGTGAGGGGACAAAGGCGATTGATTGGTCTTAACAAGCATGGGATCTATTTTGGGAATGGTTGCGTCTTTTCTTCCATACACATTCATTACTTCTCTTTAATTCTTCCTTTGATACTTTGGACTAAAGAGCACTATGACTGATGCCAAGACCATGGAAATGGAATCACCACGTAGGCCCAACCATTTTCCCATCTCGCTTTTTTGGTTTTCAATAAAATCAATTTTTTAAGAAAAAATGTATTTATCCTCCACAAAAACAAAGAACAAAATGTACTAGTACAACGTTATCCATGCGTTATGTTACATTGATTTGACTGATAAATAACGAATTATGTGACGTAGCAGCTCACAGAAATTTTCTTCTCCCTTCCATTTTTCTTTTTGGGCTCCCTTACCTTTTTTTCCACAGTCCTTGTCTCTTTGAAATTCTGAACCAATCATTAGTGTAATGGAATTAGGAGCATCGAGAGTACAAAAAAGGTTCGGCTATATATTCTTAATTTTTACCAAAACGTGAAAAACTGTTGTTATTATTAGACAAAAAGTGGTTAACCACTGACATTGGGCGTGGTGGATTCACTTTCCCATTTCTCAGTGAAGGACTTTTGCGAAGATAGCTTATTATTCATTAAAATTCCAATTTGACCCGAATTCCGTGACGCCGATGGTGGTGGTTGCACTTCTTCTTGGGATGTAGAAGGAATAACATTACCACCATCATCTCCTTTCTCTAGATTCTCATACTCATAATTCCCACTTTGGATTTTCTTGAGGGCTTCCAGAACTTGGTCCATAGAAGGCCTTAATTCATTGTCTCCTTGCACACACCGAAAGGCCAATTCTGCCACTGAAGTCACCATCCTTTTAACCACTTGGTCTGACTCAAACCCAAAGGAGGGGTCTACAAGCTCACCAAGCTTTCCTTTTTGAATCTTTTTCATGCAAAAATTTGCTAAGTTAACTTCATCCCTTTCCCTGGCTGCATCAACTGCTGGCATGGAAGATATTAGCTCCATCAGCACAACCCCAAAGCTGTACACATCACTCTTATCAGTGAGCCTATAGCATTGAAAATATTCAGGATCAAGATACCCCGGAGACCCTTGTGGAGCTGTGGAAACGTGGCTTACATCATTGGGGAGCAATCTTGAAAGCCCAAAATCTGCTACCTTAACGGAAAAATTAATGTCAAGCAGAACGTTATTGGTTTTCACATCACGGTGAATGATGTTAGAAGCATGGAGATAGGACAATGCAGTAGCAGTGTCTACGGCAATTTGCATTCGAATGGGCCATGTCAGCAAACCAACTCTTGCTAATTCACCATGGAGATGGCTGGCAACTGTGCCATTTGGAATGTATTCATACACAAGCAATAGCTCGTGGTCGTGACGTGAAGTGCAGCCATAAAGGGACACAAGATTTCTGTGGCGCAAGCGAGTAAGGATCTCAATTTCATTCATAAACTGTTCCACTCTCTTGTAGTTGTGCTCAAATAGATGTTTGATTGCAACTTCCCTTCCATCTCTCAGAGTCCCTGGTTTTTCAGAGATAAATGCTTAAGCGAATTAATAAGACCGAAAAGTGATTGTATCTGTGCAATGCAAATGAGGTATGTAGTGTGTTATATGCTGACCGTAGTAAACAATGCCAAAGCCTCCATCTCCGAGCTTTCTAGTGGGGTCAAAATTGTTGGTTGCATCTTGAAGTTCCTTATAAGAGAAGACGGGTACCCCAAAGAAGATCCTGTCACTCTCCGTGTCTGGATTTTGGAAGGAATCAGCACGAGTGTTTCTCGATTCAACATACTTCTTTTTGCAGTAGCGTAGCGTGAGGAACAACGCAAATATGACCCATGGTCCCAAACCGATTCCTTCAAAGATTGCCACTTTTATTTAGTTTCATAATTAACAGAGACTAAAATTCAACGCCAGTTAATGAATGAACCAAAGAGGAGAAGCGAGATAAAAAATTACTTCATGATTTAAAAGGATTCATGATGACTAATGTATATATATTAATTTCTTTATTAAATCTGCATACAAGATATGACAGGTGTACCAATAATATATTTTTAAAAAAATACTTTTAACTATTTAATTTAGGCTCAATTCCCTATTTAACACCATTTACATCTTTATTTCCCTAGCGTCCTTTTGTTTTTATTTCCCTATCTAGCACCATTTTAAAATTAAATAAATAATAAATTATTATTTTTTTAATAATTTTAATTTTTGAATGCATTAAAAAATAAATATTTTAATGTTTAAAATAATTAGAAATATAATTAATGAATAAATAAATGAATTTTTACAAAATAAAAATAAAAAAGTAATAAATTAAAAATGTTTAGTTTAAATTTTTTTTTTTAAAATGAAGAAAATAAAAAATTAAACTATACAACAACATAAAAGTTGAATCTATAAACATAAATTAGTATTTATTTTTATTATTATTAATGATATAATCATGTTAATTTCAAGTAAAAAATACAGGACATAATTATTAAAAAAC
>Ga0123342_1003012_pt1 | contig 27492 bp, 16 predicted proteins | sample Turbeawhitnodule_FD_89960 | JGI IMG/M metagenome (GOLD analysis project Ga0123342, IMG submission 89960) | Root nodule microbial communities of legume samples collected from Mexico - Turtle bean Mexico white nodule | ecosystem: Host-associated > Plants > Roots > Nodule | place: Mexico: Nepantla...
TAATATCATCTTCTTTTAATGACTTTTATTCAATATTTTCATTTATTTTTTAATACATTTATTTTACATAAATACATGTATATTATTACTTTTTACATATTATATAATTTATACTTTCATATACTATATAATCTAAAAATTTATACATATCACATTTTTATAAGTATATTTTTAACTTTAACAATATTTAAAAAATAGTAAATATTTTTAATTTATCACACAACTCATTTTTAACCCAATTTATTTAAAATTATTATAAAAAATGTATTTTTAATTCTTCAACTTTATATATCATTTTCTTAAATAAAACAAAATTAAATTTTAATATTATAATTACAATAAAAATGTTAACTATATATTTTTATTTTCAAAAATATTAATTGTCATTTGTTTTGAAAAAAAAAATCAACTGAACTTCCCAACCGAATTGGCAACTTTAATTGAGAGAAATTGTCAATCTCATGTCCAATTTTATTTAAACTGAAGTTTTCAATCCAATTAGAAACTTTAATTAAAAAAAAAGTAGGTTGATTAATAAATTTAATTGATGTTGACTACAACATTGACAACTTTGACCAAGAATTGTCCATTCTTGTAATTTTTTCTGCCTTTTCCCATTTAGGTAAATATGAAAAAAAAAGTGCACCATTTTGGTGAAATATCCGCTTGTAAGTACTAAATTCATACATTTCTAGGGTGGGTACTATGTATATCTTTTCTATTGATCATGAGTCTGGATTTTGCTGTGGACAACTTTTCTCAAGCTTAAGAGAGGATAATTTTTTTTAACGGTAAAAAAAATAATAAATGAGAGTATTTAAGATATATTTACAATCCTATTAAAACAAACTACCTCAGGTAGTCAATCATCATGTTTCAATAGCAAAAAACATCCCACATAAACCTATAAAGAACCTAATAAAACTAAGAAGGAATCTTTACTCAACTTTAGAAGGCTTTACAAAAAACATAAAGTGAACAAAAAACAACCAGTTGGGCAGAGAAAAGAAATTATATATCATAATAGTATTATTGCAGCAAACTGTATTTGAACTTTTGATATTGGTTGAGTTTTTCATGTTAGTTTTCCACCCTTCCATTCATAGCACTATAGATATATTCTTGCTTTGACAGTATAGGGAATGTTGGGTAGGATAACAATGTGGGTTGACCCGTCCCACATTTTGCCTGTCCCGCATAAGAGTTGGTTCGTGGCCAGCTCGTATAAAAAATATTTTTTAAAAAATTAATAAAAAATATTTTTTAAAATAGAAATTTTGAATAAATTTAATTCTTTTTTTATTTAGATGCATTAGGTGAATGGTTTCACAATATTATTCTCATGACACATGTGTAATAAGATGTGAGTAAAATTTCCAGAATGTGAAATATGAGGCTGCATAAAGAAAATATTGGGGTGCAAATAGAAATTTCTAAATTTTTCAGTCATGTGGGCTAGCACGCCCCACCTCGCACTTGTCCCGTGCGGGGCTGCGGGTTATGCAAGGTGAGCCTAAGCGGGCCAGCAAGTTGGAATAAGCAGTTCGCCCCGTGTTTTTCTCAATCGGTCGCGAACCGGTCCACACAGCCTAACCCACTTTGTCATCTCTATTATTGCATTAGAATATAACCAAACTGCATTTTGCATAAGAGTCCATAATGCATTTTCCAAGATAGGATAATCTTACCTTATTCATAAACTTTAGTTTAGTAGGTTAAGTAATTTTGTTTTCTTTTGTCAGAGGTTGGTCGGGCCATGCAAATATTCAAGGACAAAATGCATTCTATTTTTTTACTTTCTAGTATAAATTAAGAGGTTTATGAGATGATAAATTAAGAGGTTTATGAGATGAGGACTATAGGTACCTGGTACATCTTATACACATGCCCACAACTTAATATCTCGAGGGCTTTATGCATTAAGTCGAATGGGTTTTGAAAATACTTAATTTTGGTGAGAACATGTCACTACAACAATACACTAAACTAGAGACCAAAAGAGAGTGACGACCAAACAACAAATATTTTTAGATTTGGTTAACACGGTTCTAACTAGACACTACAATAATCATAAAGTTCAAAGTCGACCATGAAAACTCTACACAAACATAAATAGAACAAAAAACGTGTATGTGGGTTAAACTAACGGAACATGTAAAGAGGACAAGCTAGGGCCAGGTCGACGCTAGCTTTAAGGTAGGAGAATCTAGGACTTAGCCAACACAACATGTGAAGAGAACTAGAGGATGCAACATGTGAAGAGGACAAACTAGGGCCTAGTGGACGCAAAATGTGAAGAGGACAAACTAGGGCCTAGCGGAGCAAAATATGAAGAGGACTAACTAGGGCCTACCGGACGCAAAATGTGAAGAGGACTAGCTAGGACCCATCAGACGCAACATGTGAAGAGGATAGGCTAAGGTCAGGCTAACGCTAGCTTTAAGGTAGGAGAAGTTAGGGTATGGCCGACGCTTAAAATTTTTTCTTTTGCAAGGGCTAAACTAAGGCTAGGTTGTAGCATGGAGGTAGGTGGAAGTTATGGCTTAGCCCTTGCTAGTTAAGTGACATAGTGCCACTTGCACCATTTTCTCCACTCCACCTATTTCACTTTACCATTTGTTGTGTTTGAAATCTGAAATCACTAGCCCTCACTTTACCTACCTCTCATTTTCGCTCAAATATAGTCTTCGACTTCTTCATTTGTGGTTGGTTCGTGACTCAAATTTGCCTCCATTGCTCTTGGTGCATCTTGTATCTTCCATTTCTTGGTGGTTGGATTTTTTCTTTCTATCATTCGTTGGTTGTTCCTCATTTTTTACTTCTCGAAGTGGTAAAGGAGAGTTTAAAAGACTTAGCTCCTTTTTTTGGTGGAATCCAATCTTTCAAGGGTGAGGTAGTGAGGAGGTTGTTGGTTAGTTTGTTTAGTTCGTTTTTATTTTCATTTTAGTTCTGTTTGTTGGTTTTTATTTTTGATTTGTTTTCTCTAAGTTATTGTTGCGTTTAAGTTAGTTGTTGTTGATTGTTGAGTTTGTATTTCATTTTTATGGTTATCTAATTTTGGATTGATAATTGACTTGATATGAGGATTTGTGGAGTTGGAAACTAGTTTATAATTGACTTGATAACTAACTAGATAACCGATGCTAGGGTAGAACATGTGAACCTAAGTCAGGGCTCGTCAAGGACCTAGCCCACCCCAGACTTTTTCATTTTGTTTTCTCTTATGTTGCTTCTTGGTTGTGTTTAAGTTAGTTGTTGATTGTTGAGTTCGTGTTGCATTTTGATGGTTATCTAATTCTGCATTGATAATTGACTAGATATGAGAATTTGTGGAGTTGGAAACTAGTTTATAATTGACTTGATAACTAACTAGATCACCGACACTAGGGTAGAACATGTGAACCTAAGTCAGAACTCAACAAGGACCTAGCCCACTATAGACTTTTTCATTTTATTGTGTAGTGTCAGCTACACCCTACTTAATTACAAGGAAAGCACGTACTACATTTAATGGGCTTGACCCTCATTATTAGCTTCCATTTAGCGAGGGCTCAACTCACTCTATTAGCGAGGGCCTAGCCTACGCTAATAAGCTTTCAATTAGCGAGGGTTCAGCCCACACTATTATCGGTTGTCTTAGTTCGGGCTGAGCCCACTCTATTAGTCACACGCTGACGTAACAAAAAATTAGTTTCCAAGTTTGGAGCATCCATTTTAAAACCCACACAAAACTAACGCAAAGATATAACTAGAATCAGATTTTTGCCCTTTGAGATCGTCAGTGACCCACTCTAATGTTTTTTCTTGTAATGTGTTGAGGAAGCAAACTAATGTGACAATTTACTTAAAGCATTAAATGATTTTGATAAAAATATTTAGTGTTTATTTGGATTTAAGTTAGAAAATAAAATTGAGTTGATCTTAACTTTTTGAACAAATAAACTCATTGTTAAGTTAACTAGAGTTTTAGGTAAATTTATTTTTAACTAGATCAAGAAGAAAACTGTCAAGCATAATGTGAATGAGAAAATCTATCATTTAAGTGATCAATTGGAAATTTGAGCCATCAAATAGTCGTGTAGGAAATAATGTTCTTTAGTAGAATTAAATGTGAGCAATTGAATCTTCCTCAAGTGGTTCCCATTCACTTTAGCAACATATGTACTTGGTTTTATTTTTTAGTAGGAAAACAAAATTTGTAACAAGAACACTTGGAATGTTTCAACATATATGGTAATCATAACACAATTTGATATACATGTGAACTAAGATAATTTTTCCTTTTATCTTAAAAATTTATTACTAAATACACATAAAATATTTCTATCACAATTTAATTTAATTGAAACATCCAATTCATTCAAGAAAAGAAATGCAACATTTTATATAATATCTACTTATCATTTTCACACAAATACAACATCAATAGGTTACAAACCGATCAGATCATCAACATAAGCATTTATACCAAACAATCTCACCTTATCTAATCATAAACATAAGCATTCTACCAAACAATCTCTCTAATATCATGACCTGAATGAGTAATTCAATATCAATATAATCACTCGTATATATTCATCTAATGAACATAACTACAATATATCAAATTAAACTTTCTTATCAAACATAGGTGATTCAATATCCTTTTTTATTAAAAGAAACCAGACATAGTAAAACACAATTAATTTCACGTCAGCTCATCTATCTAACTTAGGTTGCAATTCATCTCAACTAGAAATTATGAATTTAGTCAACTTTAGATTTTAAGGTTTAGGGTTTGAATTTTTTTTAAAAGTCTTAACTTATTTGAATAATTTCTTATTTAAAAACCAAGATCAATCTTCCCTCATTAAATTTTACATGTACCCAAGCAACATAATTAAAGATCTCAAATTTCAGGAAAAAAAGAAAAAATTCAATATGATTGAAATATTGATCAATAACTTTAATATATTTTTGTAAACCTCCAAGACTAAAAATTTGAATAAAGAAAAATATAATTATTTGACTCATAAACTTATATAAAAATCAAAGAGAAATTACTTTAGAGAGACAACTTTTAGATAAATGAAGAATTAATCTTTTATTACCAATAAAATGGAATAAATAGGAGTATTGGGAATACTCCAACACGTATACAAAAACAGCCTCTAACAAAATATAGAGGTAAAATTATCATCAAAACACATATTTTAACATTAGCCATGAGCCAACCAAGAAATATTACCCACAAAAAATTAACACGAAATTACATTCATCCATGAAACTTTTAGTTTAGTTTATATATGTTTACATTATGCTCAAAGTATCTCTTTAAATTTTAAAAATTGGTCTGCCAATCACCCCTACAGACTTGTAGAAATTTCCATCCAACAATTTGAGAACCCGAATATAGTGTAATCCTGCATGCCTCTGCGGCTACACCCTTGTACAGTTCCTCACATCCACGGATTATGCATATATTATAAGCATTCAGATATAAGGGGAAAAACAAACAATCAAAATGTATCTAACAATAGAGAGTTCAATGAAGCGATTTTAGGCAAGCAATCAAATTAATGCACCTATGAGAGTAGGAAAAAAATTGTATTAAGGAATTTATAGTTTACCCATGCCCAAGCCTTAATTTGTGCCACTCTGAAAATTTCTACTGGATCTACCATTGCATCATTGAATATCACTCTATTTCTATGATTCCAAATTTCTCATATGAAATCAATCCACATATATCTCCATATATTATTATCTATGTTATTTATACCCATAATATCTATTTGAGCAAAGTGTTGCTCAACCCTATCACAATGTACAAATAACCTCCAAGCCCATGAATCAATCATATACCACACCTTGGATGCCACTTTACAGTTAAAAAAGAGATGACTTACACACTCCTATTCAAGACCACACATTACACACTCCTAAATTGATCATTAAGTTTTCATAAGTTGTCATTTTTCAAATTATGACACGCCATACAAAATACTATGTTGAGGGAAGCGCTTTTGTTTTCCATAATGAATCAAAGTTGAAGTTAACTTGTGGTTGCACATTTGTACATGGCAAGAGTGTTGCATAGGAAAATTTTATAGAATATGTACTTGAAGAATAACCCAACCAAATCCATACATCTTCCCTATTCTTATCAATTGATATAGTTTTCAGCTCATTCATGAAGGCAGTAAAAGATTCATATTCCCATTGGAACCACTCTTTTCTCCACGTAATCTGCCATTTCCACTTATTCTCATACCATATACCATATTGTTCACTTGTACCCTCTTTTCAACTAAGTTTAAGAATATTCTAAGATATATATTTTTGAGAGAATCATTCCCTAGACATCTATCAGACCAAAACATAATTTTATTCCCTTTTCCTAATTTCCACCCTCTACGCATACCACCGGTTATTTGAACTCCCCCCATATATATTTCTGGTATCTCTCCACCACCAAGAATCAAGGTTTGAATCATTTATCTCATATATCCCTCTCCATGATTCATACATAGATTCTAGGACTCATTTCCATAATCATGAATCCTCACCCTCGAGTCTCCACTTCCACTTCCATTTTCCTAATAGCGCCATATTAAATTATTTGAGATCTTTTATTCCTAGGTTCGCAGATTTGGGTTTACATAAATATTCCCATTTTATCGTGCAATTTTCCTTTTATCACATCCTCAACTCCATAAAAAATATCTCTGGAATCTTTTAATTACTTTCTCAACACCTATAGGAATTCTAAACATATAAATATAGTATAAAGGGACAACTAAGAGGAAATTTTTTATAAGTGTGACTCTAAATACAAAAGATAGTTATTTTCTTTTCCATGTGGCAAGCCTATTCTTAATTTTAATGATCATATCTTTTCAGAGTACCTTTCATCTATGATTATCCCCCACAGGAACACCCAAGTATTTAAAAGGCACGTCCATTATGTTACAATTTAAAATCTCGGAGAATCTATGGATTACAAGATTTTGTATCCCTAAACCAACAATTTTACTTTTTCTAAAGTTTACTTCGACCTCGATGCAAGTTCAAAATATCTTAAGGAACATTTGATTATTATGATATTCTTTACATCTGCCTCACAAAAAAAAATTGTATCATCAGTGAATTATAGCATATTAACGTCCACTTGGTCTTGTCCCACTTTAATCCCATCATATAGTCTTTCTATTGGGCCAGTCTCCTTAACCCCACCAACCCTTCAGCCACAATAAGAAACAATGAGGGTGTTAGTGGGTCACTCTGTCTTAGGCCCTTGATAGGAGAGAACTGGTTATATATAAACATTTCCAACTTTAAAACATTAAAGCATTCATTCTTCATCTATTTAAAACCTTTTCATCCATACTTACAAAAATTGATGCTTATAGGAGTTTGAAAGGTTCAGATTAGGAAGGATGTTAGTAGCCAAAGTGAAAAAGGATGTGTGTTGCTAATTTGTTGTCTCATTATGAATGCGTGAAGAAAAAAAGTGGCAGAGTGTACGAGTATAATAAGTAGGACTCGTCATTAAATTTTACTAAATTTTCAAGATAATTCTAATATTATATATTAAAAATTAAACTATAAGCCTAATTTAATCTTATAAAATTGATTCATAAAATAAGGTTTGCATTCACTCATATATTATAAAAACATTCTTATTTTTAGTTGAGGTGAGATCTCCAACATTATAAATTGAAAAAAAAATAAAAACCCATTATGATAATCTTCTAGTCATTTAAAGAGGAGATACCTTTTTTTCTAAAATTATGACTTATTTTATTTATATGATTTCTTCTTCCATAATTTTCACATAGAACCATAATGTAAACTCATATTTTTTACATCCACACTACAACTTTTAATACTATTATTTTAATTACTTTTTACATCATTTAATTACAAACGTATCTTTCATTATATCTTTTTGTTAAAACTAGAAATAACTTTTTGAGTTATCAAAGTATAATTTTTCTTTTCACATATGATTTTCCTTCAATGATTAAGTGTGTTGACTGTGACTTCAACACAACTTTATCTCAATACTTGGACACATATCTCCAAGCATTATATATGGATTGCATAAGAACATTGTTTTACATAAAAAGTCATGTAGTGATATCTCCATAAATAAAATATTACATGTTATATAGATGCTTATAGTCTAATCAAATATAATATACACATATTAAAGATGTGGTATTAATATAAAATATAGACATCATTACACTTGCCAGACTTGTTTACATCAAAGTTTTAAAATAGATTTTGTCACTGTAACTTTGAGATTTTGACTAGTGTATTCTTTTCTTGCAAGCATCATACTACAGTATGAGCTGCAATTTTATAATAGTTTGTGATTTCTTTACTATCTTTTACTCATGCATGGCTTGCAACATTGTTTTAACAATTTATTTCAAACATATACCTTACATAGTAATAAATTAATATTTTAACACTTTTATTTTATTTTTTAATTTAAAATATTATTATATTATTATAAAGAGGTGTGAAGTGTATGTTGAATAGCATAACTTTTCGACTGCAGTAAAAACATAGGCAGTGTTCATATTGAGTGACTTAAAGTCAAACAAAAATTGTTCAACAATTTTTTTCTATTATTATAGATACCTTGAGATTAAATTACTTAAATAAACGTTTTGTTTAACTATTTCTACAAATAAAAAATAATTTTTCAGGCACAAAATTTAATATAATTTAAGCTAGACACTCATTTCAACAACTTTGACATTAGAGAAAATTTCGAAGCTTAATTTTCAAATTTATGAATCATTGGTGTTCAAATTTAATATAAATAAATAATTCAAACATGCACTCTAATTAAATTAACTAATCCGTCGGTGAATTACTTAAACAGAACAAAAATCATTTCTCAAGCATGTCATAAAATCAAGCATTTAATATTTTAACTTTATTTACCTCATCCATTTGTTTTGATGTGATGAATGAATCAATCTGTTACAGATTAAAAACTATTTTAAAATATGTTTTAATATAAAATAACCAAGTTCCTTTTTAAAAATAATATAAAATATACACTAAAAAAATATTAAATAAAATTAATTTTAAAAAATAAAATAATTAATTATTATTTAAATAGATTAAAAATTATTTTAATAAATAAAAAAATTATTAAGTAATTTCTATTATTAATAAAAATTTATGAAATAATTTCTAAATTAATATATAACTATTAATTACTAAAGTTTTAATTACTTACCATTTTAACTTAATCTCTATTAGTCTTTTAGATACTAATTTAAATCTAAAATATTAGTAACTAAAACTAATATAACTAATTTAAATACCAATTTAAAAAATATTTTATAAATTTTTATTAATAATAAAAATTAATTTAAATATAAATAATTTTAATTTTTAAATTAGTATCTAATTCAGTCAATATAATGATTAATTATTTTTTGTCTCTAAATTTAATTATTATTTAGTGATTCTTTTAATGATAAATTAAGTTATATTTGTTTATTTAAGAAAAAAGTTTATCGTTAAAAACTGACTAATTTGATTGGTAATTTTTACAAAAAGACAAATATTTTGATAAGATTTTAGATATCTTTAGTTTCTAATAATTATTTACAAATCCAATTAGTATACGCCTTGAAATATTTTAAAGCAGCCATTTTCTTCTAAAAAGTTTTGTAAAATAAAAACTATAACGAAATGTTCAATATCTAGAACAGCACGTAAATGGGTGAACAATATTAGGAGAACCTCTAAACACTAAACAAAGATAATTTAATAATTATATCATAATTATTATTCTTTTATTATATTATTATTTTTATTATTTATTATTATTATTACTATTTTTTTATTTTCATCTTTATTATTATCACATTAATTTATTAAATTAATATTTTCATTTTTATATATCTATAAAAAATAAAATTATTAGTATTATTATTATTATAAACAAATATTATTAAAATTAAGAATATTATTATTATTATTATTATTATTATTATTATTGACGTCCAATTACTATTTAGTTAATTTCTTATACATTAGAAGGATGTAATATAACATAATACCCAAGAAGATAAAAACTTATTCATCATAAAACTTAATGAAATATGTGGTTCAAACATTTTTCACATAATCCAATAAGACCAAATTTAGTTACTCGGCATCATAAAATACTACAATACATAATAAGTTAAAATTAGTATTTAAAGTACACATAGTTTATTTTAAACAATAATTTAAATATCATTACCTACTTCAACCTCTATTAATGTCAAATGTTACGACGGTAGTCATTCCTTAAATAACATAATATTCTCACCCATAGCCTCTCGAATTTTTATTACAATTCAATATTAATTAAAAGTTAACATTGATATTTTGATAAACAAGGAAGAGAGGAAGGCAAAAAATTAATTAATGAAAATTACAAACATTTAAGATGAACCATGTAAGCTTATGACACTTTGAAATGTGTCGACCTCTCAGTATGTTATATCCATGATGTGAGCTAATTAATAAAAAGAATTTGTTATAAGATGTTTAAATATTATACACAACTAAGTTGATGATGTAATTATCTGTCAACTATTTGCTTAAAACATGAACTTTCTAAAATAGAATAATATTTGTCGAGGATTGAACACCGTAGAACCCAATACCAACACGTATCACACAATTGAGTAAAATGCATCAAATCAAATATAAATTAATCAATTATATTGATAAATCTAACTTTACAAATATATCTAATAATCTAACTAATTAATAATTTTAACCTAATAATTCCAATAATAATTTAAACTAAAATAAATTATACTTTTAATTTAAAATATAATAACCTCATGAAAAACAATAACTTTACCTCAAATCCAATATAAATTAATAATAACTACATAAAATAAAAATAGTTGGCTAATTTAGGATTTACTCATAGAGAATCTTTTCATTAGTATAATAGGCTACCATCTAGTCTGTTCTTAGAATTCTTTATGAATAGATATAGTCTACCTATGTATCGTTTTTGTTAACATATGAGTTTTGGTCTAGTTCTCCATATTTTTGTATTTTCTTTCATTTTTCTTTTTTTTAATAATTTTTTTTCATGTGATGGCAAATGATTGATGTTACTTTATGTGTCAGCATAGCTGAGATGTCAAGTTGCATTGTGATGCCTAACATGAAAACTTTCATTTCAAAAAAATATAAATTAATAATAACTACGTAAAATAAAAATAAAATAAAAACATATAAATTAACATACTAATGAAAAATAATTACTGAAAACAAAAATAAATGAATATATAACAATCACTAATACAAAAATAGGAAACAATGACAGCTTATTATGACAGATTTAAACCACTTGTCATAACAAAAATGATGTGGTGACATTTTTATGATAAATATAACATTTATTATGTCGGTTGAAATTAGAACAGACATATAGTAAGTATCTACTATTTTTGTTCAATGTATAATCATCATAATAAATTTTTTGTTATGTCAATTTTAATTTACCTGTCATAATAAGTGATGTAAGGGTATTTTTGAAATAAAAATAAGATTTATTAGGTTAGTTCTACTAATTTTTGTTGAGTGTAGTAGCTTTCTTTTATGTAAATCTTTACACTTTCAATGCTAACCCTAAATTTTCCTTTATCTTTTCTCTAAACATTTAAATCGACTCCATGTCTGACATTCTCCATTTTATCTCCAACTCCAATGCTCATCATTTCCTTACATTTGGTATGTTTCGTTTCCCATTTCTATGCTTAACGAGTGCACTCGTTCCCCACTCAGTCCAAAATGCACCTCGGGAATTCATTCTTTTGATAAGCCTCCTAGTTTTTTTTTTTCAGTAAAGAATCAATTGAATTAAATTAAATTAGGGACACTTTAGGGGTGTCCCAACCCTTATACAAGAACCTTAAAAACTAATTTTACCAACTATATTTAAAAAACCTACTTAACCAAGCATACCTTGGCTCCAAAAAACAAAAAACAAACCCCAACAACCTGCAGGATAAACTTTACACAACATAATGGTTCCCTGTTACCCAAAAAAGATACACACTTTAACCATTTCCAATCTCTTTTAACTACCCTGAAGAAACTGTACTCTATCAACGCAACTAAAAAATTTAGCTGCAAAATACAAGGTGTCATTACATTACCAGTGCAGCATAGGTCCTTATTACTAGGTTGCAACTCCAGTCTCAGTCCTACCACCGAAGCATTCAATGAAGTAATCCATCATGGCTACACCAGTTTCGGAAATTCTCATTATAACATAAACTTAAAACCACTTCCAACTTAGTCTTCAGCATCATGCCAAAGCCTCCCCACATATTACAAAACGTCCAACCAAAACATTCTAATATAGAAGATTGTTCGGACTCCTGTGATTTGCAAGCAGGAATATGTAAAAGTTTGGAAGAACAAAATTACAGCACTTACCTTGTTACCATATTTACGCAGGTTAAAGGTGATAAAATCCAGTCTGAAAATGAGAAAGTGACTTTCTTATCTTTATGTTTCATCCAAACCCATGATTGTACTTGTGCCATAGTGAAAATTTCCTCTGCATCTACCTTTGCTTGATTAAAGGTGACCCTATTTCTATGCTTCCAAATAGTCCATACAATTGATACCCAAAGACTCATCCAAAGTCTATTGCCTTCCTTATTAAAACAAATGCTAGAGAATTGTTCGAAGTGGTAATTCAACACGTTGTGATTCACCGAATTGATTCCCAACCAGCTAGAGCACATATTCCACACTTTACTTGACTCCCTACATAAGAGGAGGATATGCGAAGATGTCTCCTCTTCCCTTCCGCATAATGCGCATAAAGTATCCCCTAGTGGCACTCCCCTCTTACGCAGATTCTGTTTTATCGCAATCCTATTCCAGAGGGCTCTCCACACAAAGAACAATGCTGAGGGCATTGCCTTCAAATCCTAGAGAGAACCAAACACTGATACCTCCCCTTGCATGTGATTAGTAGCTTATTATAAGCATATTTAACCGAGAAAGTGTATGATGGAGGGTCATTCCATAACCTTACATCTTCATTATCTGGTTGAAATGACACCAGTGATATTATTGACATGAAATCATCTACCAAAGTCTTCTCCCATTCAAACCATTCTCTTCTCCAACTGAACTTCCACTCCCACCTACCTGTATTCCAACTGCCAAGACTTCTGATAGTCTTGTCTTTAAGTTCAGAGTTGTTGTACAACCTATCATACCTTGCTTTGAGTTGGCCAATAGCTAGCCATTCATCTTCCCAAAATTTGATCTTGTCCCCTTTTCCAACTTTCCAAGTTGTATTCTGATTGAACCAATTGTCGCCTTGGTCCGAGAGGCCAACTTTAGATAAATCATTCCACCATCTAGATGTGAACTTATTTCGATTTGGTGTACATGAATTCAACAACCTCCTCAAATCATACTTAGATTCCAAGACCTCCTTCCAAAGTCCACCCTCAGTGGAGTCTAACCTCCATAGCCATTTTGCCAAGAGAGCCTTATTAAACAAATCAATACATTTAATGCCAATACCACCCTCCTCTTTCGCTTTACAGATATTTTCCCAAGTAGTCCAAGCAATTTTCCTCCCTTCCTTTCCCCACTCCCACAGGAATTTCCGCTGTAGCTTAATAATTTCCTTACACACTCCAGTTGGGGCTTTAAAGAAGGATAGATAAAAGAGTGGAACGGCGTTGATAACAGATTTTATAAGGCACACTCTTCCCGCAAAGGATAAATTCCTTCCCTTCCAAACAGACAATTTCTTTCTTATCTTTAATAACACTGGTTCCCAGAAAGAACACCTAGATGGATTGCTGCCTATAGGTAAACCTAGGTAGGTGAACGGGATATCCATTAGACCACAATGGAGAATTTCATAATACATCTTCACCTCGTACCTATCTACTCCGATTGCCCCAATCTTACTCTTGTGAAAGTTAACTTTGAGGCATGAGCTTTGTTCGAAACATCTTAGAATAGCCTTGATACACATGATGTTCTGCACATTTGGTTCACACACGAAAATGGTATCATCCGCAAATTGTAGTAAATTTACCTTCACCTTCTTACCCCCTACTTTAATACCCGAAAGCATGTTCTTTCTTGTGGCTTGCTTTGCTAAACCAGCTAATCATTGTGCCACAATTAGACACAAGAACGACGTCAGAAGATCCCCTTGTCTAAGGCCTCTAGTTGGTTTGAATTCCTTTGTTGGACTACCATTTACCAAAACTGAGACTATAGCTGATTCAAGGCAGGCTCTAATCCATTGAACCCATTTCCCGCAGAATCCTAGTCTTCCCATCATGTAAAATAAAAACTCCCAACTTACCGAATCATACGCCTTCTCAAAGTCAAGTTTCACTATCACCCCGCTCTTTCTCCTTTTTTTCAGATCGTCCACAACCTTATTCAATACGAGAACACTGTCTAACAAACCTCTATTAGACAGAAAAGCAGATTGAGACTCATCTATTACATTTGCAATGACCCTTTTAATCCTATTAGCTAGCACATTCGTCAAAATCTTATACAGACAACCAACAAGAGAAAAAGGTCTATACTCTTCAAGGGATTGGGGATTCTCCGATTTTGGGATCAACGTTATAAAGGACGCATTGCAACCCTTCGGGATCATCCCCTCTTTATGAAAGAATTTTACAACTCCCAGCATGTCTTTTTCTAAAATATTCCAATTATTTTTAATGAAGTTGAAGTTACCCCGTCCGGACCAGGACTTTTATGACTATCGCAATTCCAGATGGCTTCCTTTATTGCTTTTTCATCGAACGGATCAGTTAAGAACCTATTTTCAGAATCGGATATCTCCTTAAAAACCATATTGTCCAACCTAACTCCGATATCTTCGATTGCCGACATCTTGTTTTTGTAAAATTCCAAAACCATCTCTTTTACCTTGTTTGGTTCTTCCACCCAGCTCCCAGATAAATTACAATTAACACCTTTTATTTTGTTCCTCATCCTTCTCCATTTGATAGAAGCATGAAAGAATTTAGAGTTCAAATCCCCTTACTTAAGCCATAACGCTCTTGACTTTTGTTGTAATAGAGATTCATTTCTCTCATTTATAACCTGTAACTGGCTCAGGAGTTCTCTTCTTACCATGATCTTGTTTTCATCCAAACCTTCCTCATCATCTCTCGAATCCAACTCTTGTATTTTCCTCAAGATCTCAAGTTTTGACTTTTCAGCGTACCCGAAAACATCTCTGTTCCAACCTTTTAGGTCACTCTTTAGCATTTTCAGTTTCTCTTTTAACACCAAAATTTCATTACCTTGAACCAAGTAACTTTCCCACTTGCTTTTAACAAAATTAACAAACTCTTTATCTTCCTGCTAAATGTCAAGAAACCTAAAAGGTTTTGGACCCCAATCTGTCACATTTGATTTTAACACTATCGCACAGTGATCAGATATTTGTCTCTTTGTAACGTATTGCTTACTACCTAGCCAGTATTATAACCATTCAAAGGACATCAAAAACCTGTGAAGCCTACTCTTTGCTTTGCCATTAGGCCTATACCAAGTGTATTTTCTTCCAATACAAGGTATATCCACCATTTCCATATTATCGATGAAGTTATTAAAACCTTGCATTTCTCTCTTATTACCACTTACTTTATTAACGCCCCTTCATTCCCTTTCATTTCTTATGGATTTGAAGTCCCCCAATATTTACCAAGAACTGCAAGGTTCCCTTTGCCTAATCTCCAATAATTCTGACCACATTTGTGTTTTCTCGTGAATCAAACAGGAAGAATACACATTTACAACAACAACAGGGATATTTTTCTCCTTAGATAACCCAGAGAACACTATGAACCTTCTATTTATGATATTACTAGTGCACTAGAAGAACCCTTTGTGCCAAATCATAAGAATACCCCCTGACCCGTTTGCTGGCTCACTATATAAAAAATCAATGTCATTATCGCCCCATAACTTACAGCATAAATCTAAACTGAAATTATTCATTCTTACTTCTTGAAAACATAACATTTTAATCCCCTCCTTTCTAATGATTTCCTTAACATACCTCCACTTTACAGGGCTCCCAAACCCTCTCACGTTTAAAGAGAGAATTCTCATTAACAACCTAAAACCTCCCCCGCTCCCCTTTTAAGTTTCATAAACCTATCCCTTTTTTTCTAGTTCCTCTAGGCTTACCATAACTTTTCCTTCTTCCCCGCAAGAAGCCCCTAACTGTTTACCCAACTCCCACACTCTAATTGTTTCAAGGCTCCCATGTTTCAACCAAAATAAACGATTACAGTTATTAATGGCCGTATCAGAAACAAATTTACTAATTTGAGATAGGACTGACCTTATATTCTTGCATTCATCCCGCTTGCTGCTCTTGCTTGATTCTCCCACCCAAAACATTCTCCTATCCATTGTTGTAGACAAACTAGAGGTGATCGAATTGTGGACTTGCTTTTTTTGTGGTCCGCCTCATCCTCATTCAGTTGGGTCCCCTTTTTCTTTTGCTTGCCGAGCGGAAGATATGTATCTTTGATTCTGTTTGATTTCGAATCCAATTGAAATTGGCTTTGCTTAAGTTTGTTCTTTGCGACTACAGAGAAGTGTTGCTTAGATGACTGATTTGCCTCTTGTGACTCTCGTAACGAATCCTCCACCCTCGATACAAACTTGGATGAACCGTAAACACCCCCTTTGTTCCCTTCCACTGACGTCGAAATTTGAGACCATGAGTCTGATGTTCCTGCTGGTACCAGTTTCGCCGTGCACGGAGGAATCCTCCTATTCTCCTTCGCAACCGCAAACGAATTAGAGTGGAGCACGGTGGTTACTCTGTTTTGTGCTTTCGCATGGTGTGAGATGATTTTGACTTCCCCACTAAGGCCTCCCTATTCTGATTCGTCGAGAGAAATGAAATTTTTAGATATGGGCAGCCTCCCAAATGACCCATTCCAAAGCTTTTCCTCTCCATAGACAATTGGGACAGGTTTCGACGGGGCCTCCAAAAGATTTTTACTTTTGCACCTCCCTTCCTTTTCCACATAGGTTGAATAAACCAAACCGTCTTGGGCCAATTCTGAAGGCCCAATCCTCTTGTCCACGTCAGCCCTACTTAGAGTTGTTGGAGAATTAGCCCCTAGGTCATCCTTTCCTATGATTGTACTGAAAATAGGTACAGAGAGGGGGCCTAGTGGTCTAGTCGAAAGAGCCTCGCTACCACCCACCATAACTATAGGTTCCAATCTCCGGTGGCCTTGCTCCGACGGTGGCTGGGCATTTCGCAATTCCGCCATCAAATTCTCCTCCGCCACCTTTCTTCCAACCTCGAAATTCGTACTTCCCGAGCGCGCTGAAGCGTTTGATGCAATTGAACCCACCTCTGAATCCATGCCTTCAGATTCTTCACTCCAATGGCATTGACACAGTTTATAGTCTGGGACAGTGCTCTCTTCCTTCACCGATACCTGATACAGTACCTCGTTGATCTTCATATAACTAGTTATCTTCGCCTCACACCCCACTGAAACTCTGATTTTGAACCTTGCGTACTCAAGCTCTTCTAGTGCCAAAGTTGCCTCATCAATCTCGACCAAGGTTCCCAGTAACGCTACTATGTGCTTGAAACAGTCTGAATTCCATAGCTTCAGTGGTAAGCCCCTGCATCTCACCCAAACCAATTTATCCACGGCTACAAATTGTTCTTCCCAAGGAATGATTGTATCAAACAATTCTTCAAACCACTCTTTATTCTCCTTTATGGCTTCATTGATCTTCATCTCATTTTCCCCTTTCAACAACACATGGAAACCTCTCAGAAATTTGACCTTTATATATCCAAGGCCTCCTAAAATAAAACTTTCGTTTAGGCTAGATACCTTGTTAAGATCCGAGACTCTCCCAATATAACATTTACTTAGCCATTCTCTGGGAGTTTCCTCTACTCTAAAGTGTATAGCATGCACATTTTCTTTGTTCTGCGTTTGTGCTCTATCTCTATAATCATACTTAACAGAGTTTGCGTACGTGCTTGATCCTTTAGCCCTCCATTCTTTTTTGATTTCTTTCTCGACCTCTGTTACCTTCTCTTTCAACTTGAGGTTCCACTCCTTTCTTGTATCTGCTGCCCTGTTGTATTTTGGCCTATTAAAGTTCAGCTTCCAGGTCCCAATCCAAATTGTGTTTAGATGATATTCTAACTCCTTAATGTTCTGGACTCCTTGAAATCTTACAAATCCAAATCGTTGCTTCTTGATGTTTAATCTATTAGATATAAAGAGATCGTTCACCCTTCCCCATCTTCTAAAGATTTTTCACAAGTCTGATTCTCTGAGATCGAAGGGAAAGTTAGAAAAGAAGAAGGATGTTCCTCCCTGATTCATACTTCCTTCGTTAGAAAAAATCTCAAGTATAGAATATTCGATAAGCCTCCTAGTAATCCATTCCCATTGTGTTTTTTCATCATTTTAAATTTGAATAAAATAATTTTTTTAAATTTTAATTATAAGTTAACGTGACCAACGAATTATAATTGAGGCTATAATTAATAACAGTAATAAAAATATAATTTTATTTAAAGACAGTATTATGAATTAAAACATATTTTAATTTAATTTGTTTGATTTAATTTTTTAATTTGTTAACTTACGTTTTATGTTCAGTAAGATCCTTTATTGTTTAACAATTTTAATTTAACCCCTTAAGTTTCTAAAATGGGTTTTTTTTCTATGACTGAGCTATAAAAAAAATATTAAAATTATACAATGTAACTAATAAGTGTACACATTCATGAGTTTTTCACTTTAGATCGTGTCATCCTTTTTTAAATTATTAGTTGGAGTATGTTGCACTATAAGAAAATCATAAAATAGAAACTAATTTTTAGATATCAAAATAATTAGTTGCAATAGTAACTAAATTAGAGACCATTTTAGAAACTAATTTTTTTGTTTGGTTTCTAAATTAGTTTCTATTATTATTAAATAGTTTCTAAATTAGTATCTAATTAGCAACCAAGGTTTTAGAGACCAAATTTAGAAACTAAATAATTGGTAGTTAAAACTTTGATTGCTAATTAGATACTAATTTAGAAACTATTTAACAATAATAGAAACTAATTTAGAAATCAAACAAAAAATTAGCTTCTAAAATGATCTCTAATTTAGTTACTATTGCAACTAATTATTTTGGTCTCTAAAAATTGGTTTCTATTTCATGATTTTCTTGTAGTGTAGTTATTATAATTAAGTAAGTTAAAAATAGAATTATTCTCCTAATTGATAAATTAGAGTTCGTTAGTTTTACCCTAAATTGAATAAATTAGGATTCTAGTATTTTCATTCCATCCCTTTTTAATGGTGATGGTTTCACGTACATCTACACGTATGTATAAAGTGAATTATTTCAAAGTCACAAATTTGCAAATTACATTCTTGAGAGTCCTAGTAATTTAATATTTTTATATCATTGTCAAAACAATGTAGTTTTGCAAACAGTTGGTAAAACACCTCATGACCGCACTTAGCAATTGAAATTTATTCTTGAAAAAAAGTAGAGTTTTTTTTTTCTATTGTTAAATTATTTTTAAGTGAAAATAAATGAAAATTGTAACTGTGGTTTTCTTTTTTGCACAAAGATTGGTAATATATCCTTTTATGAGAAAAAAAAAAGATAATGACATGTGATACAATTACAATTTTCGAAATGGGATCAAAATTGGTGATGAAAGGACTAGTAATTTTAATAGCGAAAGCTTAGATGTTAGGGTTCATTTTAATTATTTGTATTTTGATTTAAAGTATTCACATGAATAAGAAAACTATAAATGTAAATATTATCAAACACATTTACACAATCATATATATGTATTGATTTATAAAAGAGACGTGATAAAAAAATCTACTTATATACCTTAATTATTTGACTTTGAATTTTATCTTTTATTGATTAAGTGAAATTCTTTTGTAGTTATTCAACTATTTATCTCTATTGAAGGATAACGATATAGAAGATATTGGGATGCAGTGGACTTTATTTTCTTAAGTGTTTCAAATAAATTGTAATTTTTTTAGTTTATTTAAATATACAACTAAATGTTATATTGTATCCATCTGTACAATGTTTATTGGATTATACCATTTAATTATAAATGAATTAGTTTATCAAGAAATTGTACATTGTTATATGTAAGTGGATGATAATATTAAGGAAACTTGGAAAAAAATCGATTTTCTTAATAAAAAATACTAACTTACTATGACGGTTATTTATAACTAACATAAAAAGTTTGACTTATTATGGCGGTTGTGGTGCTACCTATCATAGTAAGTTAGACTTTTTTATGTCGGTTCCAAAAATGCATGTTATAGAAAGTGACTTACTATGATAGGTTTTTAACTAACATAAAAAGTTTAAAGTTTCTTTTTTTATCAGCAATGAATTAATGGAATAAAAGAGAACGCTTTAGGGGTGTTCCGACTCGTATACAAAGAAACTCCTTGTTAAGTATCCTTCAATTACAGGCAAACTAAGTGATACACCACTTAGTTCCAAAAAATAAAGCTATGTAAGGAGCCTCCTCTGCCCTTACTACTCCAAAACTTGGTTCAAAATATAGGTCAACAAACAAAAACTAGTTATTTACATAGAGAGCACAACTGGTTACCAGCACTCTAAAGAAACACCAGAGAAAGTTACTAATACTCTACACCACAAAAAACACTACAACAACTTTTCAAACACCTGACCAAGACTTAAAATAAATAAATTGTAGAACTTTTTCCTATATCTATGTCTCTTGTAGAATCGTCATAGAAAGACTTGTAGAACCGTCATAAAAAGTCATTTTCATTACAAAAAAAAATCACTTTTAGCGACCATCAAATTCAATTGCTAAAAACATTATAATCGATTGCAAACATATAGCGATCGAATTATAAATTGGTCGCAAATTTGCGACTGAAATTTTGATCGTTATTCTGTCACAGAAAATTTTGATCACCAAAATTCAGGAATCAAATTTTTATAAAATAAATCGGTGATTAAATCGGTCGCAGAAAAATTGGTACCAGAATTCAGGAACCAAATTAGCAATAAAAAATATAAAACATTAAAAAACCTAAATACTAAAAAAATTATAAAAAAAATGATTTTAATTAATTATTTTTTTTAAAATTAATTTATATTTAATAATTTTTTATAATAAAAATAAAAAAATAACATAATACAAATGCAAACACATATTTTCCTTCCCTGTAATTAAAATAGTGAAGCATTAATTAGGACAGCATTATTTAATATGTCTAAATGAATTCTAATAATTTAAAAATGATAAAACTGCTACACAAATTAGCTACACTGTATCCTACCAAACACTGAAACAATTGGCCAAATATTTGTAAATCACTCGGACAAGAACTGATCTATCATTCAACATTTAACCACACACGAATAGTTACTCTTTTCGTCCTTCTCTGATAACTATAATGTTACTATACTTCAATATTCTTTAACCCTTAGAAAAGAAGGATTTTGGCACTGTTAGCCAAAAATATCATAACACCCTATGCATTTTGTCATTATACAGACCCACCATGTTCTAGTCGCCCATAGAAACTTAAAACCTTCCCTTAAATACATTTCCATTTGCTTGTTTTCTTTTCCATTCTTTATTAATACTCTCTGTGAGTGCAATCTTGGTTACTGATTTATTATTAGCAAATAGCAAGTTATTTATTGTTGAACTATTTTTTTATCATCGTGTCTTCTTGCTAGTTGTGTAAATAGGGTTAGAACTTTGAACTTCATTTGATTTGCTTGAGGCAAAAATAATATATGATCCATTCCTTTGTTGGAGATCATCACGTGTGTAACAAAACAAATCAAACTTCAAAGACAGACAAAGAACCTGCAAAATAATGTGGCTGAAAATTAATAACCTAATGGTAGTTGGAGAAAACTGCCGCAGTTTCCTCATACCAAAGTGGTATTATCAAAAGCTGTTTTTGTTTCTCTCACAAATATTATTTATTAGTATTTATTCATAAATATAATACCAGTTTTGCAGCCCACTATATATTTTTTTGTGCCAGAAACAAAAACCACTGATATTTCTGCATCTGTCACCATTGTCTGCTGCAACTCCACTTTCTTTGGTTGTTTGTTAGCAGTTTCATCCCAAAAGACCAAAGTCATATAGGTCATTCACACTATTTTTTTCCCTCCACTTTCATATAGCATTTAAAACAAACAATCATTTCTTATTTATATTCTTTTTTGAAATATAAGATCTAATATTAATTTTTATTTTTTAAGTACAATATTTTCTTTACGTGATTTTATTAATTATCTTACAAAATTATCATAAAAAGATTGATAAATTATTAAAAGTTCTTTTTTGTTTGCAATATTCTTCGGCTTTGTTTAGTCTCACATAATTAATAAAAAATTAAATATTTAAAAAATATATATGAAAAATAAAAATTATTAATAATAAATAAATAAATATGAAACATTTAACTGGTGTTCTAATGCTATTACAAAGAGAATGTCTAATAAAGAAGATCTCTTTAACCTACAAGACCTAAGAGAACTATATATTTTGTGTTCCATGTAACAAAACCAAAAACATCTAAAAAGTTTCTTCAAAATCTTACTAAACTAATTAACTACATAAAAGCAAGCAGCTAAAAGTGATATATCAGATATACTTAGTTATCTAACAATGTCTCACAACCTTACACAATTCATATATATTTTAGAGTAAAAAAAACACATGTTATATATATATATATATATAATATTCAATCATTAAGATCACAAATAATACTATTTTCACTTACTCCATTAATTTGAAAAATCTACCAGCACAATTTTTCACTCTAAATTAAAATGCACAATTTTTATATAGAGAATTGTCACATCAAAATCTACAGCAGAAAGCTCCACAACAGTACATCTACTGATAAATATATTTTTTCTAACTACGTGTATTAATGCCATATTAAGAAATAATAATAATAATAATTTCAATACAATAAAGATATGATTTATAATTTAAATAATGATAAAAGGAAAGAATCATTTATTTTCCTCTAGCTTAAGTTAATGTCGAGCAAGTAAGAAATTATGTAAATTAATTTCTATAATGTGATTAGTATGATATAGAGTTTGACTTTGCACCCGAATGTGATTTAATAATAATAATAGAATAAATGGCTTGATGGTTAACATGAAAAAATATATATATCTGAGCATACTTAATGAAAAACCTACATTTAATGGAGATTGAGAATTAAGAGCAATAGGTTCTGTCTCTGCAAATAAAAGTTGTCTCACTATTAACCATCAAGATGTGTGACAATAACGGAATTTCCAAAAGATAGATTGAGATAAAGGAGATAAAGGAATTGTTCACGTAGGATCTCTCATGGATCAAAGAAAATGTTTGTCTCTTTTTTAGTTGTATGTAATGTGAGAATCATATAATATGATAAGATCTGTATGAGAACATTATTGTATGTGTTCATTCATGTTTTAATTTACGTTATTCAGTAAAGTAAGCATCCTTATATAATGCAGTATAGGTTTTCTTTTGCCTCCTTAGTAGACAACAAGTTTCTTTTATATTATTTTTATAACTTTTTATTGAATTGAAACAGAAATAAGAAGAAAAGAGAAGAAAAAAAGTGTCATAAAATAAGTAATGCAATGAAAATGAAGTAAAAATTACCCATAAAAAAATATCATAAACATACATTATTAGAATAAAAAAACTAAATAGTTACCTAGGTTTGCCAACATCACTGAAATGATGGCGAATAGTTCTTAGAATAATTCTTATTCAATGACATGTGAGGTACCTATATATGTGTGTTTGCAAACTAATGCTGAAGGAAAAACGAGAAAAGGTTAATGCAATGCACAGAGGGAAGTTTTGTTTCTTGATCAATGATCACGAGTCATTTTCTATCCTAGAAAACGAAGAAGATGAAGCAAACATCACACTGCCACCATATGTTTTCAACATATCTTCAGAAACTCATTGTACTGTTCCTATCTCACTTCTCTCTTGTCCTTTATTTTACCATGGCTAACTCATGCATGCCACTGTGATTTCAGTTCCAATAATTTACTAGGATTAATATAAATCTCAAGATTTAAAGAACATCTATTAACAAGATATTTTACATTCATAGTTGGATCGAATTCACTCTTTTGTGAGACATGATCAACCTTTGTCAATTGGTTAGAGTTAGATAAATTATTATAGATCTGTATTTTGATTAGATTAAATTGCCTTTTTTTTCTTTTTTTACTTCTTATACATAATTTTAATCCCTTTTTTTCTTCAATTTTAGTCCTTTAATTCTAAACAAATCCTTAATTTTGTAAATGTTTTTTTCTTTTATTTTGTCCAATTAAATTACAAAACATATTTAATTATCATTGAAAATAATTTAACAATTACCAATTTTTTTTTAAATCTAGTGACTAAAATTACAAAAACAAATAAAAATATCAAAATTATTATTTAACTTATTAATTAGGCAACTTGATATCACACTTTCGCATATAGAATCAGACTTTCCAAAGCACTGTGATTCAGGCTTTTGTTAAAGAAACAATAGTAGTTTTCTTAGTATGTTAAGTATTTGATTAGAAAAGTAATATTAGAATCAAAATATAAGATTTGATTAAAAAAGACTTAGATATAAGTGTTAATGCCACATATTTTGTACAATGAATAGTAATAATAATCCACTGTTGCTTCTAATATATATACAGATTCTAAAACCATTCTGAAAATAAAAAACAAAGCAACTGCATTTTACAATATTAATTTGTAAACTTTAAGGGTTTTCTTTTCTTACATTGTTTAACATTATATTTGTTCACTCAAATAAAAGATATGCAAACTTTATATATGTCCATAATTATAATTATGTGTACCGACCACAGCATTGTTGATTTGGCAAACAACAAAACCGAACAAAATAACTTAACTTACGTATGTTTGTGAAGGTTATCATTGATGACTTTGTGACATATGCTTAGGGTTTTAGTCGACAAAACCATGTTTGTATTCTGTTTTTGTCATTTTGAAGGTTGGAGGGTTTGCTGATATAAGAATTTGTGTCCTGGTTTAACAATCAACGTCAATGGCAGCAGACTACAGAAGCATTGCATCATGCCCTTTAGTGTTATTCACCCTAATAAACAACCAATTTACAATTCAAGTGGCTACAACATGAACATTTAATATAGTTCATCTCGTGATTTTGAAAAGGACACAAATTGATGGCAATTTTAATTTGTATAATCCAACTTGTTACCAGTTTGTATTGTAATATATATATATATATATATATATATATATATATATATATATATATATATAATCCAATTCTGATATGTATTTTGTACCAGAAAACATATTATAATGTAATACAAAATTAATGCATATATTCACTATTTTTTCTATATAATAATATATAAATACTTGAATATGATGTTCTTAAAATAATATAATCTATTATATATTTTAAAATTAGAGAAAATAAAAATTATTTTATCTATGTGAGGTCTAGTTTATATAACTGACTGAGCTTACTTATGAATATTGATATAATGATTTATCTAGTTGATTAAGGCTTGTTTCTTGAAAATCTACTAAACTAAAGTCTAACACTTTGATGTTCTTCAAACTCAATAAATTTTGTTTTCTCTACTAAATTTAGAGTTGGAAATTCGCTAGTAGATATGGGAATTATTACCTCTTTAATCTTCTGACTCAAGCCATACGTAAATTTCCTATATCTATAAGTCTCAAACATGGCTTGAGTGTATAAAATAACTTGGTGTTTAAACATTTCATGCTCTAGTTACATGAATCAATCTTCTTTGGATATTTGACATTGTCAAGGAAATACTCCTCTAGAAATCTACTTTTTGAAGCTCTCCCAAGTGATGGCTTCTTCTCTTTTTCCATCATCTACTTCATGCCTAACCATCAAAGCTTGTTTTCCTTTGTCAACAGATAGATGACATGGGTTAGTTTATGGTCTTTATGACATTGAGTGGCTTAAAAATTCCTCTTTATGTCTCTAACCCACTAGTTGAATCAATCAATATTCACTTTTTCTAGTGAGTTTACAAGGATAATGCCTTATAAACTCTTCCAACCTCAATGAAGAATGTTTTTTTTTTATCAGCAATAAATTAATAGAATAATTAGAGACATTTAAGGGGTGTCCCAACCCTTTTACAGAACCACTCTAAAGTTAAGCGAGCAACAGTATAAACTAGAGTTTTAAATAATTTACTTAACACTAGAGGGGTTACCGGAGAAAGCTAGCTGCTTCTTAGAACACCAACTAGCCAGCCCCACCTCTATAACTAGACAGATACCATACCCTCTTATTTCCTCCTTCTTCATACGTGACATGATCACTACTGCAGTAGAGAACAACTTTCACTTACTCTCTGAATTACCAGCTGTCAAGAAAGGTAATTATTTCAGCAGTAACACTAAACAAGTGGTAGCAGTAGCACTTCAATATGTATCACCCTTTAACCCTTCAATTTGCTACCAGGCATATACTTCCCACCGAACCAACCGACTCTCTTTAGAACATTGCACACTATCAATCATGATCAACCCTTTCAATATTCCAATGGTCTCATCAACAGTTAGTTCAGACACAACCACCAGTTGTAGACCCCTCTGCAGTGCTGGATCCTTCGTTGTGTACTTCTGGTATACAGTTGTTGCTCCAACACTTAATCTCTGCTCTGCATCAAGAGGACTTGAGCAAGAACCAGTTCCAACCAGCTGATCCGATGCTTCATCATCAGAACAGGGACTGCACAGATGCATTACCTGGCTAAGCATAAGTTCATCTCTACTTTATACCAGCACTTCAGCGTTTAACACCCTGCACCCCTTCAAAATGGTTATGTTGTACCTGCATAAACTTCAGCAAACGTTAATTAAGAAAATTCTGGCAGCTTCTACAATGTGTCTTGAGATTGTTCCGGCATAGACTGTCCTTCAAGGTAGACCCAACATAAGATTTAGTTAGTTGGTAAGGGCAGCATCCGTAGTTCCATAAACATATGCCATCAATACACCATCCAGAAAACAGTCCAGCCAATAAACCTGTCAAACTACACCCTCTCTACCATCCAAGTCACTTCCATGGACATTGAAGTAGACTCCATACGTGGCTCTGGCATAGTTCAACACCAGCTGCAACCAAACTGGATCTGCACCAAACCATGTAACAGAAGAGCCAGTTCCAGAAACCAGCATCTCCTTATGGCTCCAGCCTTAGCCTTCAAACCTCTACCTCCAGCAGGTATGACTTGGTCCATATATTTCTATAGACACTCCCTGCTCTCCAGTAATCCACCACCAAGCAGAGAATCAGGCATGACATTGGA
>Ga0123342_1003013_pt1 | contig 27492 bp, 11 predicted proteins | sample Turbeawhitnodule_FD_89960 | JGI IMG/M metagenome (GOLD analysis project Ga0123342, IMG submission 89960) | Root nodule microbial communities of legume samples collected from Mexico - Turtle bean Mexico white nodule | ecosystem: Host-associated > Plants > Roots > Nodule | place: Mexico: Nepantla...
CTAAAAATATACGAGAAAAAAAAAAAAAAAAAAAAAAAAAGATATAAATAAACGAAACCAAGAGGGGGAAAAGAGAAGGAGGAGACAAGAACAAACACGGCAGAATTTAACTAGAATACCTGCAAGTTCATATACGAATTAAAAGAAACCAGATAACCTGAAGAAAAAAAAAAAACCAGTGAAGACAATAAACAAAATGAAATCCATGCAGTATTTGACCACCTTAGGAAACTGCAAGGAAGCATTTAGAAATGAAATAACAATAGAGAAAATGATCCATAACAAATCATCATACCCTTGTACTCCATTCTCCACTTGAGTTTCACAATTACAGGCTTCCTGGTCAAATTATTCAAGACAGGTTTGGGATTAACTGGTATAGTCTGCAAAACACGAGGTAAAAAATAAACTTACAAAAATTAGAAAATAAAGCACAATCAATCACACGCTGTGATCTTTTATACTCAAAGAACATTGGCTAGTTCTAGATCTACTTCCACTAAAACTCTTTCATTCCGAATAAACATCAAAAAAATGCACAACAATTCAGAAAATGGAGATCGGAGATCTAGGGCATGAAAAATGGGGAAAATGAAAAGCAATTTTAAGAAACCAAATCGGGGCAAATTGAAAACGAATACCAAATAAGAGCTTCGATTGAGATGATTGAGCTTCGATTGAGAGATGAAGATTAGAATATATGGAGATGAAGAGCAAACAACTACTGTGTGTATAAAAACCACGAAACTTTATAAGTATGTGAAAAACTGCGGGAAGTGTGTAAGAATATGAGAGTGTGTCACAGATTTGCGTCATTCTCGTTCGCGATGCAGAGGCCCTAGAAAGAGAGAGAGAGGTGGGGGAGCAATGTAGCAAAAACCTAAATCGTTGGCGTTCATCGTCGTCGTCGTTGGCGGCAGTCTAAGAAGCCATGACCTGAGCGAGGCGCTGAGCAGCGGCTTTGCCTGCAACATTCTGAGTCCTTTTGACGGTTGAAATTCGAGTTGCAGTGAGGGTGAGTGAGGAGGAACAAGAATGGCCATTTCCTTTTTCTTTTATTTTATTATTATTATTATTATTACTATTATTAGTATTAGTATTAGTATTAGTAAAAGACACATTTATATTTAGCCACCAAAAAAAATCGGTGACTAAAAAATAAACATATTTGGTGGCTAATTCGGTGGAAAAAATAAACCGTTACATTTAGCGACCAAAAGAAAATCAGTGGCTAAAATATAAACATATTTGGTAGCTGATTCGGTGGCAGAAATAAACAATTACTTTTAGCGACCAAAAGAAAATCGGTGGCTAAAATATAAACATATTGGGTGGCTAATTCGGTGGCAGAAAATAAGCAATTATATTTAGCGATCGAAAGAAAATCAGTGGCTAAAAAATAAACATATTCGATCGCTAATTTGGTCGCAGATATATTTTTCCCAATTTATTCAAAACAGCCACCAATTTAGCGACCGATGGTTTTGTGACTCTCATGTTCGGTCGCTGATTCGGTCGCAAAACTAACTAACATCATTAACAATTCATTCGGTCACTGTTTCGGTCGCAGATTTGACACTGAAGGTATTTGGTGGCTATTTCGGTCGCAAATTGCAACTACTTATTTTCGGTCGCTAAATTCAGTGACTAAATAGTTATTTTCTTGTAGTGCTAACATAGATTACTTTGATACTTTTTCCCCAGTTACTAGGATTTCCTTTATCTATGTGTTGCTAGTCATAATATTTATTCATAAGTTAGTAATTCACCAAATGGATGTTAAAACAACCTTTCTGAATGGTGAACTAGAAAACGAAATTTATATGACTCAACTTGAAGGATTTGTAGTTCCAAGTCAAAAGGAAAAAATATGCAAACTTTTAAAATATTTGTATGGTTTAAAACAAACACCAAAACAATGACATGAAAAACTTGATAATGTTTTGTGAAGGTTTTTCTACCAATGATGCTGATAAATATGTGTGTTCTAGATTTGAAAAATGGTGAATGTGTCATTATATGTTTATATGTGTGGAGTACATGCTAATTTTTGCTACATGAAAGGATATTGTTTTTAAAACAAAACTATTTCTTGGATCTAAGTTTGAGATGAGAGACATGGGTGAAACAAGTGTGATTCTGGGAGTTAAAGTCATAAGGAAGGGATATAGTATATTAATATCCCAGGAACAATACATTGAGAAACTTCTTATTGAAGTTGCCAGATAATTGGGAGCTTATTGCATTTAATGATCTTTTCTAGACCAAATATTGTTTATGCAGTAGGTAAACTGAGTAGGTATACTCAATGTCTTAGTCAGGTCATTGGGATGCGCTTGCGAGACTCATGAAATACTTGAGAGGTATAATGGATTATGCCATTGAATATAATAGATTTTATGATGTGCTAGAAGGGTACAATGATGCTAACTGGATCTCTGATTCAGAAGAGACAAAATCCACTAGTGGTTATGTATTTACACTTGAGGTGGTGCAGTTACATGGAGATCAGCCAGGCAAACAATTATTGTAAGATCAACAATGGAATCTGATTTTGTTGCTCTCGAAATGGCTGGTAGTGAAGTTGAGTGGTTGAAAAACTTCTTAGCAAACATTTTGGTAGGAATGAAACCAACCTCATTTGTATCAATGCATTGTGATTTCCAATCAACAATAACTATAGCTAAAAATAAAACTTACAATGGAAAGAAAAAAACATATACAATCGAGACATAATTTAGTGAAACAACTACTAAAGAGTGGAATGGTTTCTATTGACTATGTCAAGTCAGAATGAAATTTTGCAGATCCTTTAACAAAACCCATAGGGAGAAAATTAATTTTAGAAACATCGAGGGGATAGGACTTTAGTCAATTACAAACAAATAAGTGATGGAAACCCAACCTTTGTGATTGAAGATCCCATGAATAAGGTTCATAAGTAAAAACAAGTCAATTGTTAGTTCTGCCAGCACTAAAATTGATTTAAGATTAAATTTTTCCATTCTTGTGGTGTGTGAAGTGTTAGATACTGCATTATCGAAAGGATAAACTTTGGTTAAATTTTTTAGGTAAAAGAGTTTTAACGATTAACAAAGTTTTAATGATTTTCATATCTCTTATGGGTGGTGTATGATTTGCATCATGCACCTAATGAAATCACCTATATGAGTGTCAAGTGGGGACGCTTGCATGAGATCTTGGTGAGATCTCTATAACAGTCATGAATATTGGGCATGCGCATGGTCTAGTAAGCGCAACACAACGATAACAACAATCTTGTGGGGGTTTATTGTGATTGATAAACCGTTAACACATACTAAATGTCTTGGTTCGTATAGCTTGCTATACCAACTACACTGTGTGTTAAGTTCATCAATCTAAGATTGGTTCATATAGCTTGCTATACCAGCTCTGATACATTACATCTTATATAAACCCAGGATTTTCTTCTTATATAAAACCATGTTTTCTTCTTTCTTTCTTTTTTATGTTTTATCTTTGGGGATATGTGGGGGATAATTGTAAAATCGTTCAGTGAATATCGCTAAAGGGAGACCGTGTAGAAGAAGAACCTTGCACTTTTTTCGTTCAGCTTTAGAATCGTCAAAGGGGGTCTCAGAACGATGTAGAGGAGACTGAATCTGCCCAAGGATGACGCGCACGATGTTGCCCCGCTCTTGGATGCTTCCAGATTCGGTGCCACCACGATCGATCTTCTGCAGAGGATGTCTTCTCCCTTTCTGACGAGCTTTCCAGTGCCACTTCTAATCGTACAGAACAACTTCCGTTTTTTCCCTTTTCTGTAGATTTGAGTTTTCCCCTTTTCCAATAAATAGAGGCACGAGACTACTCCAAAACACATCAACCAAGTTCTTTATTTCTCTCCTAGATCTCTCCAAAATATAATTTATTTTAGTTCTTCTCTTTTCTTCTATTTTCGGTATCATGGATTTTTACTCTTTAAGAGGTTACTTGTGGGTTTTGATATCCTTGGTATTATTATACACCGCGGATAAGTTTTTATTGATAGTAATAACTCATATCTTATGAAACCAATATTTTCAACTTTATTTATTACATAAAATTAAATAGCTGATCAAAGACATTTTTTAGTAAAATTCTTTCAGAAGGGTTGAACGGAGAAACAAATTTTAAAAATAGAAAATTGCTTTCTAGAACACTTAAAAAACTCTAAATACATTAAAAATATTTATTATATTAAGAATGTGTAACAATATATATTTAATATTTTACTGTTAATTGTGAACAATCAATTATGAGACTATTGTGAACAATTTTATATTAAGAATTTTGTTTTTCATTTCAAGCTGGATTGTTTTGATTCCATATAAAGTGGTGGTTTCACAGAGGGTGAGTTCTGAATGAAAATGAAAGTACAAAAGGAGACTTGTCTTTGGCTCTCACAAGGTTGTTCTTTTCTTTCTTTTATTTGGGCCAAGCAGTGTAATAAATGAACAGGTAAATAATAGAGGGACCATCCTTCAGTGTAAAGCCAAAATCGTAAAAATGGAAAAAAGTGAAATGAAGAAAAATTTGAAGGTACAGAGTACTTAAGAAACAACAAATATATGTATAATATGCATGTGTGTTAGTGAGATACACTTAGAAAACAAATCAACAAGAGAAGTAAATAGCGGCTCTTGATTCCTACCAACCATGCACATTTATTCATTTTATTTGTAGGAAGTGGCCATTAACATAACTTATAAAGATTCCTTTTCCATAATTTGGTCCTTTCTGATAATAACATGGTCCCATGCATTCTAGATCATGGGAATACTCTTCCTTCAACAGGATTATATCCATGAGCCTTGTCTCCAGTAAACAAAACAAGGCCAACTTTCATATTAAATTTTCCCTCTAATGTCTACGAAGTTCATGAAACGAATGCTATACATTTCAAAGATATTTTCTCAAAGATCTTCATCAAATCCCTGTTAACAAACTTTCCCATCTGCACATGGCATTGATGTTTATAAAACTCGTTTACAAATTACAACTATAAAATTCAGACACGTCTTCTTCCAACACGTATTGAATATTGATACGTGTACAACACTCATACGACATTATACAATTTAAAAGATATATTTTTAGATCTTTGACAATTTTAACATAATTCCAACATGATTTTAAAAAGGACAAATACAATTATTTTATAAAAGCTCATAATTTATTGAATAAATTTCTATTATGATTATAGAAATGAAGATTAAATTCTATATATAATCAAAAATATTTAAATTATATATGTATTATTAGGAATATTTTTATTGAATCTCCTATCATATCTTCATATCATATCTTCCACTACAAGAAAATCATGAGATAGAAACCAGTTTTAGAAACTAAAAATAATTAGTTACTATAGTGACGACCATTTTAAAGACAAAAAATTTTTTGTTTCTAAATTAGTTTGTATTATTGTTAAATAGTTTCTAAATTGGTATTTAATTAGCTACCAAAGTTTTAACTACCAATTATTTAGATTATAAATTTAGTAGCAAAAATCTTGGTAGCTAATTAGATACCAATTTAGAAACTATTTAACAATAATAGAAACTAATTTAAAAATAAAAAAAAAAAAATTAGTTTTTAAAATGGTCTCTGATTTAGTCACTATAGCAACTAATTATTTTTTTTCTAAAATTACTTTCTATTTCATGATTTTCTTGCGGTGTTCATATAATGTGAAATTTGTTAAAATTGTTAATTTTTTTTAAATGAATTTTTACTAAAGTATGTTTTTCAATGATAATGATCTCATATCATATAATTTATAATATAAATATAAATTTGTGTATTCGTATCTTTATTTTGTTGATGGTTTAGGGTTTAGTAAAGAAACATATTTAAGAAATAGTTTGAATGGAAATATTAACAAGTGGCTAATAAAGCTCCACCATTGTGAAATAAAAAACTAAGAATGAAGGGATGCATGCGAAAGTGAGGAGATTCTATTTTCAATGGTCAATTATATTTTCTGTCTTTCACGAAAGACAAATCCTAAGATGTCTATTTACCTTATACTGTTTGACATGTACCCTTCAGAAACCTTCCTTTTCCTCCTTAGGGGAGAACTTTCCACACTTTCAATTTGATCTAGGACAAGTAGAGGGCTTGAGAGGTACGAGTATTAATAAAAGAGAAAACAACATATGAAACAAACAAGTTCTTTTATGTCACTCAGCAAAAGTAACATAGAACTATGGGCCACTGCAATAAGGAGTAATTTACCAGTGGTAATAATCCGTGCATTTCACTCACATAAACCAATTCAACTATCACATTTTAAGGTGCAAATAACGGGAAAATTAACCAGTCATTACTCGTATACGTAAGAATTTCACAATATTTCTTCACTGCGATGAAGATTACCGTCTTAGATTTTTCTTCATTGTGTCCCAACAAAATTTATTATGCATTTGCTATTATTTAATCTCCTTCATTGTGAACACTTTAACTTCAACATGGTATCAAAAGCTTAAATATTCTTAGGTACTGTGAGACAAAAACAAGAGAGAAGAATGGAAAGAAAGACTTAAAGAAAAACCACAAAAAAATCTCAAAATGAAAAGCTTTCAAAACAACAATTATACCATCTACTAACACTCTTCACACGAAATCTTTCGGCCCTATGGTGGGCGTCAATTGTTCTCGAACGAAGTTGGGACCCAGAAAACTATTGAGATCACTCTTCTCCTTCCCTAGTCGGTTAGTCGGATTGTATTTCAGCTTCCCTCCTCGCAAGCTTCTTACTCCTCCTTACTCGTCGCACCTTTCGATCTTCTCATAGTCCAGACCCGGATGGTATCTGCAGAAGGCACTCCGACGTTCAAGTCAGTAAAGGTATTCGACGCTCGGTTGTCAGAGCACTATCTATAATTGACGTACCTAGATCTTGGAATGTGTGCTAATTATATTATTTTAATGAGTCTTTTCTATTGGTTAGATTAGGGAGCTAGACCATGTTTAAGGATACATTATCTAGCTTTTGATCATGGATTAGCTTCACTGATCTGCTTAAGCGTAACTAGATTCGCATTGTCGATCAGCCCATTAATGGGGACCTTGACATCGGTCGGCCCAGTAACGGGGACCAAGACATGTGATGAGTCGTACGACCCTCACCGGTACCTTCACCTTGTATTTTTTTAGTCAAAACTTTTATTTTTGTGTTGCAAAGATGATGAATTATTTAAGAGCTCAAATTTTTGAAATATAGTGAAAAAAATTGTAGTAATCAAACTTCATTACCAAAAATTCGATAAATTCAAAACTCATAATGATAAAGAAAAAAAAATACAAAAAATTTACATGATGACATTTTTATTAAGACCATAACCATGTAAACTGCCAAGGAAGCTTCAAATCAATTGAAAGGAGTTCAAGAAAGTTATAAAATGAAGAGAATGCAAACTCTGATTATGAAAGGAAAGTCTCAAATCAATTGAAAGATAAGTTCAAGAAAGTATAAAAAACGAAGAGAATCAAAACTCTAAATCTGAAAAGAAAGTCTGAAGTTGTCATAATGAAGGACAAAAAATCTATAAAAAAGTTTATTGACCAACTTTTAAAGGTAGTTATACCTATAAAAGTGTTTGGTGATGCAACACACAGTGGAAAAAAAAATCATAATATACCTTCTTGAGAGGTTTAAATAAAAAAAAAAATATCCTCTTTATAAGAGAACAAGGATTTCTTGAAGATAATCGTGATAGAGATGATAAATGCTCTCCAAACCTTTAAACATAGACAAACTCTCTTGGATGAAGGAGATTATATAGAAAGTACTCTAGTAGGATATTGCTGATAACAAACAAACTCTAGTAAGATAGACCAAATATAAAATTCAACAATAAAAAAATATGTTCCAAAAAAAAGAGAAAAAAAGCCTGAGAACACAATAGTAAAAGTAAATGTTGGAAGAAGTTTCCCACCTTACTCTTACTAGGAAAAGAAAAACCACAAAAGTTTTTTTCTTACTTCAAACTAGGCACTAAATGCAAAATTTGTAACCAACTTAGACATATGAATAAAGTGTATAAAGATAAACAAGAAATTCATGTCTAAAGTCACCAACTACATTTAGAGACCAAGAATACTTAGTCATTACTTAGTCATTGTATTGCCTAAATTAGGTAATATTTTAGAGATTAAAATATTATTGATATCTAAAGTGATTTTTATTAAGCAAAAGTTATAAAATATTTCTAAATTGGTATCTAAATTAACTATAAAGGTTTTAGCTACTAATATTTTAGTTTTTAAATTAATCTATTAAAGACTAATAAAAACTAATTTAGAATATGAAGTAGTAAGTAGCTAAAACATTGGTAGTTAATGGTTAGATACCAATTTAGAAACTATTCTATAAATTTTTATTAATAATAGAAACTACTTTAGATGCCAATAATTTTTTTTTAGTTTATAAAGTGATCTTTATTTTAGTTAAATAGCAACTAATTATTTTGGTCTCTAAAATTAGTTTCTATTTAATGATCTTCTTGTAGTGACAAAGGAGAGTGCATGTTTAAATTTTTCCATGAACAAAATATATTTTAAATGTTTTTTTTTATCAGCAAGTAAAACAAAATAAATATGAATCACTTCAGGGTGGTCCAACCCTTATACATGACATAACACGACAATACAAACCCCTTCCACACGACCTAAACCTTACAATACTAAAAAAAAAGCAACCAGCCCAGCCAAAGGAAGAAACTTTACAAAGTCTCACTTAATCGAAAACATACAGACCAGAGGATCAAAGCACCACTCAGAATAAGTAAAGCAAGCAAAAATTGATTTAGATATGTTACCCAAGACTAAACCTTTACTTGAGCCAAGGTAAACATTCTTGAATGATCATTCACTCCACTCTTGAAAATATGTTTATTCTTGTGCTTCCAAATTTCACCAACAATTGCAATCCAGACACTATCCTAAACAACATTTCCTGAACAAGAGCATTTACCAAATTAAAATGCAAGAAGTGTGAAACATGATCAAAATGATCTATCGACGTTAACCCCAACCAAGCATATCACAATTTTCAAACTAGCCAAGCAATCTTGCATTCAAGAAACAAATGTCTTGTTGACTCCACTTCCACCCTGCAGAAACAACAGAGATTGCTAACAACTGAGACCTTGCGTCTTTCCAAATTATCTTTAGTAGAAACTGAATTTAGCAACACCCTCCAAACAGTAAATTAGGCTGAAGGAAAAGCATAAGTCTTCCACAGAGAAGCAAACATACTATCTCTCTCGTAAGGACCTCTTAGAATATCATAGGTAGACTTTATTGAAAACCCACTATCCTTACCAACCTACCAAACCCAGTTATCTTCATAATTCAAGACAAGCACCTTTCCATGCACCTCTTGTAACAACTGAACTTCCTGATTTTTCTCCCAATCAAACAAACATCTTCCCCAGACAAACTTTCACTCCCAACTACCATTAAACCACTTCCCACAAGACTCTAAATTACCTTCTTTATTACCACACAAAGAAAACAGTCTTGAAAATTTGTTCTTCAAATCTTTGTTGCCCACTCAAACATCTTTCTAGAACAAGACTTCCTTCCAGTTTCACACTATCCACTCTAAAAAATTCTCAAAGTTCTTACCCTATTCCTCCATCCCCAAACCCCCTTCAAATCTCTCCACCAGCTAGAGTCCTTCACATTGGTAATTTTCTCTTGCAGGCTTCTCCAACCTTCATATTTAGATTCAAGAATCTCCTTCAACAGACCACCCTTATCGGAACCCAGACACCAAATCCACTTTCCCAGCAAAGTCACATTGAAAAGTCTTAATTCAAAAATACCAGAACCGCCAACTTCTCAAAGCTCGCAAACATTTTTCCATGAAACCCACGCAATCTTCCTCCTTTCTGAACTCCAACCCCACAAAAACCTTATCTGAATTTTCTCAATCTCCTTCAACGCAACGGACGACATCTTATACATAGATATATAAACTAGATTCTTTTGAGTGCTGAGAGATGAGGGAGAAGAAGTATTCTCTAGTTTAAAAAAATAAGTATATATATTTGATTCATCTAAAAGGACAAACCTAGATTTAGTAAATTATTTTATTAGGATGGAGACACTCCAATTATATGACGAAATCTTTATCTCTCAAAAATAAGTATCTCACGAAGATCTTGAAGAAAGTTTCATATGGAGAATTACAAATATTTTGCAGCTCCCTTTGTGGTAAATGAAAAGTTTAATCTGGATGGAAATATGACCGAAATGATTATACATATCTATTTATAGAAGCATGTTGTATCTATTTAATAGACCAATAATCTAGTACTTGTGAGATTATTATCAAGATTCATGCATTTTCCAAGCCAAGTTCACATTAGTGCAACAAACACAATTTTAAGATATATCAAAGGCACAATTGATCTTAGTCTTCATTTCCTGAAGAAGAAGAGAGAAATTTTCCAAGGCTATACTCTAATAGTGATTGGGTAGTAAACTCTAATGATGTAAAAAGTACAACAAGATAATTATAATAATAATAATAATCAATGAGTTTTGATTTTTGATTTTTCAACACTTTTTTAAATTGATAGATGGATCTACCTTTCAAGTAACATATCATTTTTCAAGGTAAATATCACATTTAAATTGAAAATGGAAAAAGGTAAAACTATATCATAAACCATCTTCTTCCAAGGGGAGTGACAGTAATTTTGGCCCTCAACCTCTAAATATCATGAAAGGGTTGAAAAACTTAAACTCTCCTGGTCCTTAGCATCAATGTTGGAGTGCATTCCGGCAATAAAAATCACCATTAAGTACCCCTACCTCAAAATCATTAAAGGGAGAGAGAAATGATCACTTTCAGCTATAAATTCTTACTTGTGTACAATGAGCTACATCTTCAATCTCTCTCTCCCTCTCTCTTTCTCATACACTTCAAACACCTGTAGCACAGCCATGTCAACACTGAACTATCTTTTCGATCTTCCAGAACAGATATGTTACGTAGAATGTGGATTCTGTACCACAACATTAATGGTAATGAGTTCTCTAGATAAATAGCTAGGTGCATGAGTTGGTTTTAGTTCTTCTTTTCCATATTTCTGTTCCAATTCAATGTTCTGAGATGCAGGTAAGCGTCCCATGCAGCAGTTTCTCAATGGTAGTGACAGTCAGATGCGGCCACTGCACAAGCCTTCTCTCTGTTAATATGAAGAAAACTTCCTTTGTCCCTTTCCACCTTCTTGCTTCTCTTACACATCTTGAGGTCATCTTGATTACCTTTCATTCTCTCTCAATTCTTTATTTCTAGTACTAGTTCTTGGTGGTGACTCCATTCACCCACATATTTTACCTTTTAACTTCAAATATGCTCTTCTTCCATGAAAGCATCACTTATTGGTGATTAACTTTGAATACATTTGGAATATCCTCATTCTCCAGCCAAGCAAAGGTAGTTCAGAAGATGGTGCAAACAAGACTTTGAAAAGCTATAATGCATCCAGAATGAACTATTCTGATTGTGAGGAAGAGAACATGCCTCAACTTTCCAATGTTGTGAACAAACGTACGTAAAAACCTTAATAAGTATTGAAGCAAGTTTTGGTGTATTCCCTTATAAACTTATTCATTTTTTATGACTGGAATCTTTTCAGCCCCAGAGAAGAGACAGAGAACACCATCTGCTTATAACCGCTTCATCAAGTAATATTTTAACAACACAAAGTTGTGTGCATAGACTACAAACATAAACCATATACTTAAACTTTGCATGATTCTAACGTAATATTAGTTAAATGCAGAGAAGAGATTAAAAGGCTAAAGGCTGAAAACCCTAAAATGGCCCACAAAGAAGCTTTCAGCACTGCGGCGAAAAATGTAAGGCTTTTAAACTGCATAGTAACTTGTGGTGAAGAAATGTACCTTAAAAGAAATAGTGAGTATGTTTATGTTTTTGGTGACTTTCAGTGGGCCAATTTCCCCCCTTCTCAGTGCAAAGGAGAAGCAGACAGCTGTAAACTTGTGGATCTAGATTGCCATGTAGAGTCTTTCAATGCTCCTGAGGTAAATATCATATAAAACTCAAAAAAATATCGTTATTTTGAGAAACTGTTAAAAGTAATGGTGAAATAATTCTTTACATGTTTTTTTTTTTAATCATCAAATAGCAATGAAATTAAATGAGATCACTTCAGAGGTGATCCAACCTTTATATAGCAAAATAATGCTTACAAAGTACCTTTCCATCTACATATCAACCAAAAAGACCTCCTAGTGTCTATCCCATATCTACCAATAATAAAAAAAATCACAAGGATCAACCATTTATAAAATACTAAATTGAATGCATACATACCAAGAGATCAAGACATCAATCGGAGAATGAGAAATTAACCGACAGTATCTTTGAAATTCTTTACATGTAGAGTCTTTCAAATAATGATAGGTTGATAATTTTATACCAAACTATAATTGAAGAGAGAAATATTTTTTATTTAAATAAAATAAATTTAGAATTATACTATGTTAGATCATATTGTGAACTTGGTGTCTATACATTTTATAACGGTTAAAGTAACATTTTCTTATATAAAGAGATGAAGAAAATTTTAAAAAACTATAAACTATATTGTATTTGGCTCTGCAGTTAAAAGTAACATTTTTTTCAAATTTAAAAACTAAATTTTGTGTAATATATGCATAATAATGTTCTGTACGTAATTTTTCAAATAATGATATATTTTATAAGTATTTAGATATTATGAAATTCAATGAGGAATTATTCTGATTTCATGTCTAATAAGAAGTAAAATAAAATAATATATAAATAAAAAAAGCATTTTTTTCTCATTTTGCTTTGTTTTTTCTTATTTAAATACCGTTTTTTTTTATCAATCTTTTATTTTTTATTTTTCACTCAGTCAGTGTGATTCAATGGGAGCTTATTTGTTTTGGCAGTGTGGTATGGTAGTGTCAATTTATCTTCTGTGCAACAGAGATAGTACAATTACTCAACAAGAACTCATTAATTATTTCAGTAGAAGAGGCTTATCCTCATCATCCTGACCTATCAACGTCACGTGGAACCGTTTATTTATTACGAAAGCATTCTAGATAGTTATTACATTACATAAAAAACTATGTTTTTATTCTCATATTTCTAATGAATCTTAATTTTAGTTCATGTATTTTTTGAATTAATATGTTTTGACACTTTCTTATCAAACTTCAAAAATCTCACATAATATACTTAATATCAAATCTCTCTTATTATATACTTTTGTCTTGTAATATTTTTAATATATGATATTATTTTGAGATATTGTATTTTTTTACTAATAAATCTTACCACACATTAAAATCATTAAATAGAAACTTATTTTTGAAAAAAAATAATAATTAATCACTATATTGACTAAATTAAATATTATTTTATAGACTAAAAAAATTATTGATATCTAAAATAATCTTTATTATTAATAAAATTTGTAAACTAATTTTTAAATTGGTATCTAACTAGCTATCAAGATTTTAGCTATCAATTACTTTTAATTCTAAAGTTGGTATCTAAAATTTTGGTAGTTAATTAGATATCAATTTAAAAATTATTTATTAATAATATAAACTAATTTAGATACCAACTTTTTTGTAGTATCTATTTAGTTCATACAGTGACTAATTATTTTTTATTTCTAAAATTGATTTCTATTTAATAATTGTCTTGTAGTGATATAATATAAAATATAAATCTCTTATTTTTATTCTAATAATAAATATTATTTTAAAATATTAAGTAACATTTTGCAAGGTACACAATATTTTTTTTTTAATAAAAATTAAAAATATGTTTTATTATTTTGAAGATTTTGATCATTTTTATAAAAAAAAAAATATTTTCACGATGAAAATATTATCTTTTCCTTCAATGATGAAAATATTAGTTTTTTTTTTCTTTAACTTAAGATCTAATAAATATAAAATTTTATATTTAAAATCTTGTTAGTAGTTGAATTCTTACTCCAATAGAAAAAAAAAAAAAACCTGCCATGTAGTTAAAATTCCATGGCAATTATAATATCTTCTTTTATAGCTATTTAAACTATATTTCAAGCCTAGTACATAATTCGATAACACTCATTCTAGAAAAATAAGTACTAAAACACACACCCATATTATGAAAAGTGAAATTTCACATAGAAAAAAATTTACTTCTATGCTTACTTTTCTTATTATAAAAAATATAATATTTTCTTAATAAGACACTAAAATTATTTTCTTTTCTTTTCTACTACTTTAGTGTTTGAGAGAAAATTTGAGAAAGGAAAAATATTTTATCTCTTTCATCTTTTATTTAGTTTTGCGTTTTTATGTTGTTACTTTATGTTGTTACTTTAGTGATATCAAAGCTTGGTTCTCTGATTGTATTTTGTTTTGTTACTAAAATAATATTGTAGAAAAATCTAAATATGCTTTGTGCTTGCAGTTAGTCTTGTTTTTCATATAAAAAAAGGAGTTATTTTTTTATTGATAAAAAATGTGGTAGTTTGAAAGTGCATGTATAGGAATGTTTTATCTAAGGAAAGACTTTGGTATTTAACTGTGTTCATTACTGACTTATCTCTTTTATTGAAAACTTACTTGTTGTAATGGTTGGTGATCTACCATTGTTGTTTCACTATTCAATACTATTCATAGTGAAAAGTGCATAAAGTGATTTTAAAGTCATGAAAATAAAATATGAGATAGAGAAGTTCAATGAGAATAATTTCTCGTGTAAATTGAATATGAAGGCAATTTTGAGAAAGAACAATAGTGGTCATGGAAAATAACAATGCCTTAGAGATTACTAGAGTTAGTACTATCAAAATAAAAATGTATGATGGTATTGTACTCATAATTTAAAGGGTACGAAATGTGAAGTACTTCAAGAAGAATCTACTATCTATTGGGTAATTATTGGGTGTAAGATCCATGAAGGTAAGATCTTAAAGGTTGTGAAAATTTGTAGCGATGAAAGAAGAAAATATCATGGAAAATTTGTACATGTTTTTTAGAGATACATTGCAAGAAGAAGATGCAACAATTGCATCAATAATTCTAGAAGAAGCAATGATAATGTGGCATCATTGACTTGGTCATATGTTAGAGCTAGGTCTAAAAATTCTTGCAAAATGTAATCTTTTACCTAGACTTAAAAGTGTTGTTTTACCTGAGAGAGCACTGCTTGATAAGCAAGCAACATAAATTAAAGTTTGTTAAAGTGGCTACAAAAAGTAAACACATATTAGACTATTTGTTCTTATTTGTGGGAATCATCAATATTATCCCTTAGAGAAGTAACATATTGTATATCATTTATTGATGATTACTCCAAGAGATTGTAGGTGTACCTTATTAAGAGTAAATCAGATGTGATAGGCTCTTTTTTTATGAATATTTGTAGAAGTCATATTTGGATGAAGTATAGAGCAGTATGATTGTGAAAGAAATAGAAGAACAAGGTTCATATTCGGTGTTTGAAGTGGAATAGGTGAAGATTAAAGGTGAGAGATGATGCTAACTCATTAGAAAGAAGTCTAGGGATCGTTGCAAAGGATACTACCCTAGAGAGAACTCAAGAACAAGTTGTATGAACAAAATTAGGTAGCATAACAATACTCATTCAAGCTAAGAAATACAAGAGTGAAACTCACTTATTTATAGTCCTAAAACTCAGCCAAGGAGTGGAGAAAGTGAAAGGGAAAATTCAAATTTGAAAACCTTCAAACTTGGGCATCAAGCATGTCATGCTTCCCATGTGATCCTAGGTGTGTTCTCCACTTTTCCATCCCTAGCTTGAAACACAAAGATGCTCCTATGAATGGCATAGGATTTCTCTTGTTCCAAGAGAAGCCCATTTGAAACCCCAGGTAGGTATAGAAACCCTAATTCTAACCTAGTCTACAATAGACCCAAATACAAGGTCAAAAATCCTATACTAGTTTTCCCAAATAAAAGTCCCAAATTATTTATCAAATACAAACTCAAATAAATCATATTCTACTCATACATTTCTACATACTAGAACTTGATCCAAGATGATAAGAGTTTGACCCTGGTGAGCTCAACTAAGTCCTACTCTTGTATTATCATAGTTATAGCTCTAGTGATTAGTCCTTTGCTTATGAGTCAATATTCAAGGAATTCAAAGTACGAGTAGACTCTGAACAAGAACCAAATGAGGTTAGTAATGGAGGACTCCAATGATCAAGAAGAAAAAATGTTAAATCATCTTGGCTCTCACAATATTTTATGATAAGTCATGATGTGCATTGTCTTCTAAATAAAGAAGGAGGAGAGCATTCAACTTTTCAAGAGGTTTAAGTAGTTTACATTCTTCTTCTTTTTTATGACAACAATGTAAGAAAAAAATATAGTCTCTTCATAAAAATAAGATATGGAAGTTTGTTAAACTTGGAAAAGTTGGAAATTCATTGGTTACAAGTGGATCTATAAGATCAAACGAGATGACAAGGATCAAGTGGAACGATATCATGCTAAATTGATAGTAAAGGAATATGCTCATAAATACGGCATTAACTTCAGTGAGATATTCTCACCAATTGTTAGATTGACAAAAAATAGAGTTGTTTTGGTTCTGTGTGTTACATTTTATTTACATCTTGAGAAATTAGATGTAAAAATGATTTTCTTCATGTAGAACTTGAAGGGGGAATATATTTGCTAACTAAAGTCTTTAAAGAACAAGAAAACTTGGTTTTCAAGTTGACCAAATATTTGTACAATTTAAAGCAGGCATCTAGGTGTTGGTACAAGAGATTTGATTATTTCATTATTAGTATTGGTTACAACATAGTGAGTTCAAATCATTGTACCTTTTACAATAGGTTCAATAAGAATGATTTTATCATATTGCTATTGTATGTAGAAGACATGTTGGTTGTAGGCCCCCAACAAAGCTTGAATCCAAGAATTAAAGACACAATTGACTAGGGAGTTTGATATGAAGGATTGGGACAATTAAATAATTGAAACAGAAAAAATAGGAAGATTTGACTTTCTCAAAATAATTACTTACTAAAAATCTTAAGACACTTCAATATGCAAGATTGCAAACCAATTTCTACCCTCACATCAATTGTAAGTTATCCTCAAGTGCGATTCTTAGTAATGAGGCAAAGAGGATGGAGATGTCTCGAGTACCATATGCATCAGCGGTAGGAAGCTTTGTGTATGTCATGATTTGTACAAGACCATACATTGCTCAAGAAGTGGGAGTGATTAGTGTTAGAATTAGAGGCCTTAAACAAGAGGGGGGTGAATTGTTTTAGAAATATTTTTGCAAGTATTGAAGATAGAGTGAAAAGCTATGAACAATTAATCAATTAAAAATTTGTTCAGACAAATAGAAAACTGTTTTTAGTTTGATTCCAAAAAATCAACCAGTTGTTTTCCCAAAACAACCGGTTGTTTATACTAGCAGATTTGAAAAACAAAGATAAAACAATTTAATGAGTGTAGGGATAGAGAGATTCACACGAGATGTTTATAATGGTTTACTCTTAACCAAGAGCTACATCCAGTCTTCAGCTAACCACTGAAAAATCCCTATGTAATCAAACCTAAGATTACAAACCACACCAAAAGTGATGATCTTGAACCATTCAAGAACACACACCACTTTTGGAAAACCACACAGTTTCAGAAACACCTTCTGAAACTGCATCACACCAGAACACACAAAAATACAATGTTCAAGGAAGAAGAAGAACAAAATACACCTGGGTAATTCAAAGCTTAAAGTTCAGAAGTACAAGACCCAATCCTATTCCACACACTTGAGATGATCCAAAGCTTTTGAAATCTTGAAAATTGTTTTTGATTAATCTCTCTTTCTTAGTTAATGCATAAGAGCATAACACAACATTTTTATACTCCAATCACATGGTCAAAGCAATTAAATCAAAAACTAAAAGCAATTGGAATCATTTAAAATATATTGGAACCACCTAATAGAATTCTATTAAGGTTTTCAGAAAAACGACCAATTGAATTCTTGAAACAATCGGTGAATTCTTGAAACAACCAGTAGAATCAGTTTGATAACAAAGTCAAAATAAAGCCAAGTTCTTCAAACTCATTTTAAAAGTCACTAAGTGTTAAACAACTGGTTGAATGACATTTCAACAAGTTGAAATTTCACACTCTTTAGAAAACTCATCTTTTCAAAAAGATTAAGATTCAATTAACCTTAGATCATCTTAAAAAGTGAATTAACAATTCAAAGACTACTAAGCACACACACACAACCAACAACAAGGTCTTCAAGCATTCCTCTTAGATTTGGAGACATCAAAACACCTTGTTCAACAATTAGTAGATTCATGACAAATCCTGGTGGAAAGCATTGGAGAGCAATTAAGATGATCCTTAGATACATTAAAGGAACCTCAGGTGTTGCCCTATGTTTCAGAGGATCAAAATTAGTTTTAAAGACTATATTAATTCAAAATTTGCATGTGATTGTGATAAACTAAGATCTAAGGGTTAAAATTAGTATTCAAGGACTGTTGATTCAGATTTTGCATGTGATCATGATAAAATGAGATATACTACTGGTTATGTGTATATTTGCAAAAGGGACAGTAAGTTGGTTATCCAAGTAACATGATCAAGTAGTTATGTCTGCTAAAGAAGCTGAATACATGGTAGCTACCCAAGTATGCAAGGGAGCTATCTAGATTTAAAAGTTAATGGAGGAACTTGACCACAAGAAACAAAAACTTGTTGTATATTGTGACATTTAGAGTGTCTTTCACATTGTAAGAAATTTTGTCTCTCGTTTTAGGACAAAGCACATAGATATACGCTACCACTTTGTTTTCAGTAGTAGAGGAAGGAATTGTGAATATACAAAAGAATCACACCAGTAAAAACCTAACATATGTTATGATAAATTTGATTAGCAATGAAAGTTTATATGGTTTGATTATAGTGAGGTTCATTGAAAAAATAAGCAACATAATGACAAATAATAAATCATAGTATGAAGATTTGATTATTTTTTTCAAAATATTCAAGTGGGAGAATGTGAAAAGAGAAGTCCCATGATGAGGAAAATTTATTTGGTGCTTACTTTCTTATATGTTTTATGAAAAATGATTTTTTGACACTCCATTTTTTTTTTCTCCAAATTACATCTTTTTTAAGTGTTAGATTACTTATGTGATAGGGGTATTTTTGTAAAATAATAAACATAAAATGGATGTAATTTGGAGCATTGGATGTCAAATTATCACTACTCATGTTTTATTAGCAAGACACACCAAAAGTTTTATTTTTTATTTTTTATTACTTTAATGTTTGAGAGAAAAATTAAGAGAGGAAAAAAGTTTCTCCGTACTCTTTCCTATTTTTAGCTAGTAGATGTAACTCTGCTAAAAAAGAATAGCAATCCTGTATATAAAATAGCAATTTTCATTAGGTGACTAGTCAGTGTCCCCACACTCTGTTGTATATGTAATGCAGTGACTTTCTAAAGTAATGTAAGCCTATTGTTTATAATACAGTACTTTGCCATTGAGTGTACATGACTTTACTTCATTTGTGAAACTTTAAGGTCAACAAAGAAGGCCAAGGTTTCCGTGGAGGAAAGGTTCCAAGGAATTCTGTCTGGGAAAGGACACCTTTTGAATGAAGGCTCAGCAGCACACATAACAACAACCTGTTTTCTGTCTTAACACTGAAGTTGCCACTGCATTTGCCTTCTGACAAAAGACGCTCTCGCAAATGAAAACGAGTTGAGTAGGTAGATAGCTAACAAATTGAAACTTGAAACTTCAATTTTTTTTCACTCTAAATTTAACACTAACTTTACACCTGTGCTATCTCTCTTCCTTTCCCATTGCATATCTTACTGTGACTTTACATTTAACACATTTACATGGGTGTAAATGATGGAGTGTGAATGATAAAACATTCATTATCTTTGAGACGTTAACCTTTAGAGAGTGTCTTATAGTTTTGACTGACACCCTTTTGTGATCCAACATGTCAGCTTCATTATCTTTCAGCATCACACAAATGTTTGTTGGTCAAGTGAAAGTTTCTCCATATATCTCTAATAGTGTTTGTGTTGGTATTTGGAATCAAGCTTGAGAATACAATTAAGGTGTGTTTGTTTTATAGAGTCCAAAACTGGCAGAAAATCAAGAAAAATATTACTGCTAAGTTTTACCTAGAGAGTTATAAAGGTTCTATCCTTAAGTTTGATTCATTCGAATTAACTGTCAAATTTATACAAGTAGCAGTAAGAGCTTTCTTTCAATCAAAATGCTAGAATACACAGATACCAAAGAAAACAAAAAACAAAAAACAAAACCAAGAAACCTCACCTGAAATTGGAAAATTACACAAAAAGAAATGTAACAGACTTTAATCACTCTTATATTTCATTGTTACACACCAAAAGTTAAAGCTAATGCGACTATGGTACAATTTTATTCTTTAATGCTTTCCAGAAAAGCATCTACACGCCATATGTTACAGGAAGAAGAGTCTGCACCCACAAACCATTAATGAGAGATACCGACTAAATTAGGCTAATTAATAGTTTCTTGCAATGATTAGTCATTGCTAATATTTCCCTGATCCAGTTTTTACTAAATGGTAACAGAGAAATCTAGCTCACTTTTCCCTTGTAGGATTACTCATGAGCCTATATTCACTTCATCGTTTCCGGTGTTTTCTTCTAGACAATTTTGATGCCCTTTGAAAATATCTACCTGAAAAGGAAAAAAACTGGTGATAACTATTGCAGCCTAATCATACAAAAGGTTAGTGGTCATAAACTGTTGCTGGGTTGGAAATAAAATCTTAATAATTATAGTTTATATGTTCATACACGTCCCAGTTCAAAAGATTAAACACATCTTGGTTCAATTGATCTTACTTATGAATGGTCTGGGAGTGACAACTTGCAAATATGCTCTAAAGAATTCCTTGTTTTCCTTTTGCAACTCTTTCCACACTGCACAAAACAATATAATTTAATCCACATGATCAAGTTGTAGAAGAAACACCAAGTGTAACACAGACATCAATACACAAGTGCTATGTATCTTTCTTCTGGTTTGAGAACCACCGACCCACAAACAACCTCAAGTGAAGATAATGAATGACCTGTAACAGTAACGAGTGGTTTAATCCCTGCATGTTCTGCCAGAGCCCTTATGCACTGTTCTTGGCTCATGTGAAACAGCATGCACCTCTGAACCTGCATTATTTTCCATGCACAAAGGTTACTTTGGAGCTTATAATAAATCAAGGCAATAATAGTCTTTTAAGTAAAGTGATGTCTGTTCTGTATATAATATTATATCACAAAAAGGGTAGCAGGTAGAATATATTACCATCCTAATATAGCTATGTGGGTGGCAATACAAACAAGGAAGAGGGTATTGGTGACTGTGATGCATTGGTGTAGCTAAGTGTGGAAAAAAACAAAGAGAATAAAGAGAGGAATAGAAGAAAGAAAACAAAGGGCAAAAGTACACGGGAGATAGGATATTTTGAGGGGGGTTTATATATAGAGAACATACAAATTTGTGTAACATTCATTGTCTTATCCACACATATCTAGAGTGAAGGGCTAAAACAGCTCCAGAAATCCTAACGATAGATTCACCTCATCTTTAAAGGGATAAGAGGAAGTGGTGTTCCCTCTTCTTCCACTCTTTTTTTCTCTTTTCTTCTTTTTCTTAAAAGAGTGAATGTGTGCTATTTGCAACAAAAATGTGTACATGCCAATGACCACTTAAACTTCAAACCTAGAAAACTCGATAATTGAAGTAGTGACCAAACATGTACACTCTTATGGTGTCACCATCATGTTTTATTCTCACCTTGTTATATATAATTAAGAACTCATTAAACAAGTATTACGAATGAGACTAATGTATATTATGCAGTAACAAGCTGAAAGAACTCGTGACAGAAAAAGAAAAACAGATTAAGATTTAAGAGTGAAAGTAAATGCCTCAATTGATGCGGCAACATTTGAAGGTCCTACAATGTTGAAAGAGCCTGAATAAGGAGTGGTCCTCTTCTCATGCATAGATGCCACTTGCTTCCGTGTGAATGAAACAATGTGCAAATCACGACAAAAGGGGAAAAAAACAAAAGAAAAAAGTGAAAAGCATATCATTGCTCCCGTGTTAGTGAAACTATAGATTCAAATCAACGTCAGAGGGAAAAACAACAAAAGATGTGAAATACAATGGATCCGCGTGTTTGAATTTGGTCGCTAGAATATACATTTTATAAGTATAACCAAAAATGCACACAAACTACAAAAGGTAGCTTCTCTTTAATGCGAATTAAAGTGGATGTGATTCAATCATTTGTGTGAATACTTTCAAATTAATTTAAGCATATTTTTTGTACAAGAAAACTAAATAAGAAAATTGTGATGTTTAGAAATAATTAAAATTTATTTAGATTATTATAAATAGTTTTTAGAATGTTTTTGTAAGTTTACTTGAAATTAACAAATAATTTAATACTTTTAGAAAAAACGTTCACTACTTATTATATTAAATGATTTAATAAAATTAATGCGATATTTTCATCACAGTTAGACTTTTTTTTTAACTGGAAAAGCTTCATTTTAATCTCCGTCAAAATAATTTTTGAATATCATAACAAAAACAATTCTGTATGAACATTATTTTTGGTAATATTTTTCTAAAAATTAAATCATGTGAAACCAAAATTCCTAATGTTGGATTTTACAAAAAAAGCAAAGAAAATTTCGGTACAAAATGTATAGTGGTGAGTAATTAACATCTGAGTATTTTTACTCCAAACAAAAATTAGTATAAAAAGTTTTGTCTAGTGCATGTAATGTAATATGATAAGAAAAAGTGAGAATCCAACCGAATGAAATAGAGACATATTGAAAAGAAGATTGAGATCATATTTGATCCAAAAGCTCATCAAATCATTAAGATTATGGCCATTTGTATATTACTTTGTTTATTTCTACTTAAAGGACTTCAAGTTTATATTTGTATTCCAACATTTTTTTTTAGTTAAATGTAAATTTCTCTTACCTTCCTGATAAACTCTTTTGTTCTTCTGATTATTCAATTATGATAATTAAAACATCTCCAATACAAGAGTGTTGATCGAAAAATTTGATAATTAGTTCAAAAATTACATTTTTAGTTTGAAAATAATAAATTTTATCAATAAATAGATTTTTTATAATAGGGATTATCCTATGCCTAAGTACTTTTAAGATTCTTTTAATTAACTAGTTATAGAATTCCTATTTTCAGGTGGGTAGACGTGTATAAAAAAAATTAATGTGATGAGAAAAATATAACATTTTTTTATAATTCAAAAGCTTAACATAATTTGAACAAGATATTCTTATACTTAATTAAATATTATATTATAAATCTTGTAAGGATATTTGAATGCTATTTATTTTAAAGGTTATAGATAATAAAAAGTTTATAGAAAGAAGAAAGGTTCATAAGAAAGTTATAAACTATAAAAGAAATCGCACAAAGAAGAAACAATTATAGAAAGTATAATAAAGATAAGAATAAAAAAATGGAAAGAACAACATGTTTTCATAAAAAATCATGATGGTAGGGTTTTTTTTTTCAAAAATATGAATAAAATTAAAAGGAACAGTTTAAGGGTTCTTCGAACTTTATACAAGATAAACCACGTTGTCACACACACAAATCCTGCAAAATCAATCGAGCAGCTAAGTCACAAACACATAAAGATCAACCTAAAGATTGCCAAGATTCAAACATTTTGATTCTAATGACTAGTACTACAATAACAAAGTTTCCTCTGTCATAGAAAGATAAAACTTTGCAGCATAAAGCCTGTTGCCCTTGTTATTGTAACCATGATGGTAGGTGTTGTAGGCGTACATAAGTTTTTTTTAGGTGTTTAAACCACGTAAGGTTTTATAATTTGTTGTATTTATAAAAAAAATTACATGAAGATCTTGACTATAAATGTACCAATGTTGCCTAATTGTTGTGTTTAGTGATCTTAAAGAGAATATGATATGTTGCACAATCTATATAACTTCCTTGTGCATGACTAGGTAATGAAAGTGAGAAAAAGGGTAATGAAAGGTAAAAGAATATGTTATTAATTTGTTGATTACAATATACAAATATAGTCAAAACCTGACAATATATAATCCTACAATTAATACATAGTATCACGACACTACAACAAATAAGGTAACAATCAATGTTGATAATCATTGATTGATAATTACAATAATTACAAGGATTGACACAATCAAAGGCAATCATTGGAATCCACATATTAAGGGATTTTGTCTCTAATTTCCCCTTTCAAACTGATGGGTGAAGGAGTCACCCAAGTTTGTCTCTAAGTTGGCTGAATCGTGTATGAGTTAATGCTTTAGTGAGACAGTCAACTATTTGATCAGCTGATGGAACATATGCTACAACAATCTCATTTTGCAGCACTTGGTCTCTGATGTAGTGCACATCAATTTCAATGTGTTTGGATCGAATATGCATAACTAGATTTGAAGCTAGTGCCTTAGCACTCAAGTTATCACACCACAATGTTGGTTTTCTTGGCAGAGGGAGTTTCAATTCATTAAGAAGTGAACGGGTCTATGCTATTTCAGCAGCTAAGTCAGCCAATGCCTTATATTCTGATTCTGTACTGGATCTTGAGACTACCTTTTGCTTCCTCGAAGACCAAGAAACAAGTGTTTCACCAAGGAAGACACATTGACCAGCCATGGATTTTCTATCATCCACACTTGTTGCGCAGTTTGCATATGAGAATCCTACTAAGTCCAAGTCAGTTGATGGTTTGATGTGTAGGCAGTGTTGAATGGTACCTTGGAGATATCTCAATATTCTTTTTATGCCTCGTCAGTGATCTATAGTGGGAGAGCTCATGAATTGGCTGAGCTTGTTAACTGAGAATGCTATATCAGGCCTTTTGTTTTGTTAAGTATTGCAAAGCTCCTATAGCTTGTCTGAACATGGTTGGGTCTTGTAATTTCTCCGCTTCAGTTGTAAATTGCTTGTCGGTTATCATAGGTGTTGGACAAGATGAAGTATTTTCAATTTTGAATTTTCTCAGGATGTCTCCTATGTATTTTGATTGCTTCAAGTACATGTCAGATACATCTCTTTTGAATTTTTATGCCTAAGAAGTAGTGCAGTGGAGCAAGATCCTTACACGAAAACACATCATTGAGTTGTTTGATGAAGGATTCCAAGAACTTGGTGTTGTTCCCTGTAACAATTATATCATCCACATATATAAGTAGGAAGGTAATGTGATTTGTACCTCTTAGTGTGAATAGTGAGGAATCACTTTTTGTGTTCTTGAAACCCCAGTTGACTAAGGCATTTTTTAGGCTGTCAAACCAGGCTCTTGGGGCCTGTTTTAAACCATAAATTGCCTTGGATAACTTGCAAACATGTTCAGAGTTAGTTGAGTCTACAAATCCTTCTGGTTGATGCATAAACACAGTTTCTTTGAGATAGCCATTAAGAAATGCATTGTTTATGTCCAGCTGTTTGACCTCCCAATTGAGGTGTACTACAATTGAAAGTATGATCTGAATTGTACTAGCATTGACAACTGGACTGAAGGTCTCTTCATAGTCCAATCCAGTTGTTTGTTGAAATCCTTTTGCTATCAGTCTTGCCTTTCTCCTTTCAATTGTCCCATCTGCTTTGTACTTGGTCTTGAAGACCCATTTAGAATCAATGATGTTTTCTTGGCCTTGATATGGTACCAAGAGCCAAGTTTGGTTTGACATGAGTACCTGATACTCTTTTTCCATAGCTTATTTCCACTATGGTCTTGTGAAGGCTTCTGTGACATTTTCTGGTTCCTTCTCATCTGTGGTAGTTTCAACAAACCCAACATATGGCTTCTTTGGCTTATGAATTCTAGTTTTGCTCCTGGTCCAATGAGTGTTGATGTTTGGTTCAACAAGATCTTGGTGATCTCTAGCAACTATTTCTGTGAGATCAGGAATTTGAATGTTGCTTGGTGAATTATTTTCAGAAATTTGACTCCTCCTTGTTGAGTTATTTGCAGCCTGATCTCTGCTAAACTTAGCTGCAACACTCTCAGTTGGATTGGTTGATTCTTGGTCATCACCAAGATTGTTATCATCTAGAAGTGTGGCTACTCCAATATGTGGGTTACCTGCAGTAGGTAAAGAAAAAGGGAGAGATGAACTCTCAGTTAGTGTTTTCAAAGGACTTCTTGTATTGAGAAACCCATCATGGAATGGAAAATGTTCTTCATTGAAAACAACACGTCTTGAAGTGAAGATTCTTCCACGAGAATTTATGCATTTGTATCCTTTGTGAGAGTTACTATACCCCAAGAACACACATCTAGTTGTGTGGAATTGTAGTTTGTGCTAATTATAGGGTTTAAGACAGGGATAACAAGCACACCCAAAGGGTTTTAAGGAATTGTAGTAAGATTTCTTTTGAAAAAGCAATGAGTAAGGGCTTTCATTTTGAGTGACTAGAGAGGGTAATTTGTTTATGAGATAAACTGTTGTGGCGAAAGCTTCCCACAGAAAATGTAAGGGCATTTTGGCTTGTGCTAGTAATGTCAAGCCAAATTCAGCAATGTGCCTATGTTTTCTCTCAGCCTTACCATTTTGTTGTGATGTGTAAGGGCATGACATTCTGAATTGTATCCCTGCTTCTATTGCACGGTTTTGCACAACTTTGTATTCACCACCACCATCACATTGGATTGTCTTAATTCTCTTGTTAAACAAATTTTCTGCCATGTTTTTAAACTGAATAAAGGCTTGTACAGTATCTGATTTCTTTTTCAAAGGATAAATCCAAGTAAATCTACTAAAATCATCAATGAAGTGAACATAATATTTGAAACCAGAATAAGATATTATTGGTGCAGGACCCTAGACATCAGTATGAACTAATTCAAGGATTTCCTTAGCATGAGAGGAAGATGCTTTGAAGGGTAAAAAATGCATTTTGCCATATTGACAAGCCTCACAAAAGTTAAAATGATCTCTAGGTGATAGTTTCATATTACAACTTTTCAAGACTCTATCTAGGACTATATTATTTGGATGACCAAGCCTTCTATGCCAACTCTCCTTGAAAGATACATAAGCACACGAGTCCCTTTTAGTCCTTGAGAGCTGATACAAGCCATCTTTAAGTGACCCTTTTAGAATTGCCTTCCCTGTTAACTTGTTCTTCACAAAGCAACAATTTGCATCAAACTCAACAAGAATGTTATTGTCAGCAGTTAATTTTGACACACTTAATAGATTTTTGGTAATGTTGGGCACATATAAGACATCATGTAAGTTGAGTGAGTTTAGTTTTGAGGAACTTGTGGCAACAATCTGCAATTTCTCACCACTTCCAA
>Ga0123342_1003014_pt1 | contig 27489 bp, 19 predicted proteins | sample Turbeawhitnodule_FD_89960 | JGI IMG/M metagenome (GOLD analysis project Ga0123342, IMG submission 89960) | Root nodule microbial communities of legume samples collected from Mexico - Turtle bean Mexico white nodule | ecosystem: Host-associated > Plants > Roots > Nodule | place: Mexico: Nepantla...
TTAATTATGTAATTTTATTTTAAATAAAAATAAATAATAATTTAAGTTTAAAATAAAAGAATAATAGAATAAATTATAAATATTTATTATATATATGTATCTTTCTTTGCCTTTCTTCGCAAATCTGCGAAGAAAATTTCAAACACAAGAGTGCTCTCGAATTGCGTGTTATTCTCAATATTTTTTCTTATTTTTGTGCTTTACCCTGTCACAGTACATTCCCGCCTTTCTTTCGTATGAAACAAACGGACCCTAAAATTTAAGTTTTTCTAATGGTCATAAAGATAGCCTATTTTTATCTATATTAAAATTAAATGTAAGAGTCTATTTGATATTTTTCTAATAAATAATTATTCTTCCATCATAAAAATAAAGTAAAAAATAGTACAATTTGAGTTTTTAAAGCAATTAAATTAAACTAAAGAATGAATAAAAATTGAAAAGCAATTTTCATGACTTTCCAATGGTCTTAATCTAAACTATTCAAATACTTTCCTAAAATATAGATTAAATGATGGATAGCATAAACATGTTAGTATTAATTGTTTTTAATATATAATTTTTTTTTGTGAATTTTCCTTAAAAAAACTTTATCATATTACTACAACAACTTCGGAAATAACTCTAGTATCATTGAATGTTTTTGAACTAAAGTAAGTATAATATATTTCAAATATATCTTATCTTTAATTTTGACTTAACCAAAAACAAAATTTCACCTCATTTTCAAGAAGACAAAACACATAAATGACCATTTATAAGAAGAATAAGTTTTAACCAAATCATAGAAACCTGAAACTCATAAGTCACCGACCGGTTAGTGCTTCAGACAGTGTTTGTCTGGTAAGTTTTTTCTTACAGTATTACACACACGTGTCTGGGAAGGAACGCGAGCGGATGGAGACAGGTAGTTGCGCGTCTCATCAAATAATAAATATTCCAATTTCCATTTTCCATTTTCCGAAAAAAATATAATTATTTAAAGCCATAGCCATTCTAATTGCGAGCCTTTATCTGTCATTTCGTTTCTCAATCTTTACTTTTCCTTCTCTTCTCCTCTTCTCTCTCTCTGAATCGAAACCCTAGAAATTCATCGTCTTCCACAATCTGACACCTCTCCCAAACGGAACCTATATTCTCTCATCAAACCTCACTTATCCAAATCTGATACTCCAATCCCCGTCCCAATTCCCCGCATCGACCTCACTGCCCCAATTTCCCCAATTCCCAACTTAACGCCACAATCTTAGAATCACCGATTCCTTCACGGTGGCTAGCGCATGGGTAAGATTCTCCGAGAAACCGCGAAGCCGTCGGCGAATTCTTCATCGGCGTCCCCCTCTTCGGCGGCGCCCGCCACCACGTCTTCCACGTCGGTGACGGAGACCGTGAGGGGCTCGCACCAGTTCAAGATCACGGGGTACTCGCTCTCGAAGGGGATCGGGATTGGCAAGTACATGCCCTCCGAGCAGTTTTCCGTTGGAGGGTACGATTGGGCGATTTATTTTTACCCCGATGGGAAGAGCGTGGAGGACAATGCCACCTACGTGTCGCTCTTCATCGCTCTGGCCAGCGACGGCACCGACGTTAGGGCACTTTTCGAGTTGACCCTTTTGGATCAGAGTGGCAAGGAAAGGCACAAGGTGCATAGCCATTTTGAGAGGACACTCGAAAGCGGGCCTTACACGTTAAAATACCGCGGTAGTATGTGGTGGGTTGAGATTTAAAAATCAATTTTGATATTAATCTTGTTTTTTCAATTTCGTCCCTGCCTTGCGTTTTAATTTTGTGTAGTCTAAAAAACATATTTGTTAAGTTGTCTCCGAGCACCTGATTTCCAGTTTAACTAGTGGTGTCTCTTTTGAGTCCTTAAATGTTGTCGCTCATATTTGTCTTACTGAGTCGAGCTAGATTGCGTCTTAAGAAGGATATATCTGGTCTTTTACCCAAAAAAAAAACTAGTATGTTTGTTAAACTTCTAATATTGTTGGAAGGTGACAGGTTTACATAACGTATGCTAACATATGCTTTCGAGGAAGCAGTTATGAAAACAAAAATGGAAAGTATTTATTGAGAAGGAAAACATTTACATTCTTTTTTTAAAGTAATTGAATGTTTTTAATTGGTTGGGTTAGGTTTTCCTTAACAAGTACGCACCCCAACCCCCCAAAAAAAAAAATTATTTAATGTACTGCATTTTCATTTTCATGGCAAGTACTTGTCTATCTTATCTTGAACGCAGCTGTTGTATACCAAATTGTGTGATCATTTTCTTTACGAGGTAACTCTCGTAAGGTGTCGTATGTTTGTCCTTCTTGTCTTATGGAGTGAGTTTCATTGAGTGTTTTAAGTGGTGAGATCTTTCATCCCTTGAGAGTTTCTCCTCCCACAAATGGCGTGGTAAAGTGATACAGAAATATCAATTTAGAGAAATAAAATGTTCATGTCCAGTGTTGTCAAGAATCACAAGTAACTCGCTAACTCTTGATACTATGAGTTTCTTTTGGACGATTGGTGTCCACTTCCTAGCTCGTCAGTAGCTATGCGGATTGCAAGTTTCATTGTTGATCCGCTTCTATCCTCTTTACTTAGACCAACAAAGAGGCTCTTTTCCACTCTGCAGTTCACTATTGGTCTTTGCCACCATCGTTGTCGATTATTACCATTTCCAGATGTTAGCATAGCTGTACTGGTTGGATGCATTCTTTGTTGGAGTTGTGCGGCAGCTGTTTGGTATGTGTTGGCCGATTTTGATTCTGCTCAGTTTGGGCCTATTTAGTGTGTTTGGGTCAGTTGGGTATTACGTATTATTTTTTTGACTTATTGAGTTATTATTTATTTTTCTTATCTATTCTATTTTTATGTATATGCATGTATGTATAAATATAGTTTTGCATTTCTTTACCCCCTTCCTATCCTCGAACATTGTACGTGGCTTCATGCCCTTTTACTGATATTTTGTTGTATTTGCTAATTACTTGATGTTTTTGGTGTTTCAGGGGTTACAAAAGATTTTTTAAGAGAACATCTCTGGAAACATCGGACTACCTTAAAGATGATTGTCTCTCTGTGAATTGTAGTGTTGGTGTTGTAAGGTCACGTACAGAAGGTCCTAAAATCTATACCATAGCAATACCACCCTCTAGCATTGGTCAGCAATTTGGGCAACTACTTGAAAATCGTAAAGGAAGTGATGTGAATTTTGAAGTGGACGGAGAAATTTTTGCTGCTCATAAATTGGTATTAGCGGCTCGCTCACCTGTTTTTAGAGCACAGCTTTTTGGTCCTATGAAAGATCAGAATACCCAGTGTATTAAGGTTGAAGACATGGAGGCTCCAGTTTTCAAGGTTTGTTAAATGCTTTTTGTGCTTTTCCCGTTTTTCATTTGATTTTGTTTGTAATGTGGTCACCTAATGTGGTTTTGGTTTGTATTTTGCTCTTCATTCTAACCGCATGTGCTTCATGATTTTGTGCATTTTTTCCTTGACTTTTCTTTTGTAGTTCCGTTATTAGAATTTGTATTTCTTTATACCCACTCATCTCAGGCGCATGTGTTAATTAGTCTTACTGTATTCAAATAGGTTTGCAAAAACACAATTTAATGTAGTTTCATTCTGTATCTCTTTTCGTGCTTCTCCCCTCTGAAAAAAGCACACATTTCATTGTATTACTTTTTTCTTCATATGCATGGCTATCAGATAAGTTAAAAAATTTGTGGTATCACTGCCCAGATGGTGGTGTCATTAGCTGTAATATCACTTTGCTGAATAAGACACACTAATCCATTTTCAAATCACTTGCATTTCTACTCATTTTTTTCCTCTTTCTTTTCTTTTTCCATTTTCTCACTTTCCATCACTCCGTCCAAACAAAGTGCAAGGTTAATGAATGTAATTTGATGTTGGCATAATATAACAAATAGTATATTTAATATTTTAAATATGCAGAGAAAATTTCAAGCTTTTAGTTTTTTTGTAATTACATTATGGGAGTACTTGGTGACTCTGGTTCCTTACAATTACAAAATGCAACTATGCAAGGCTTGGGTCTAGCTCAAATGTGAATTTGTCTGTCTGTTTAACTTGATAAATTGCAGTGAGCAATATGCTTGTAGAATGTTTTGTCAGTTGTGCCATGTCTTTATTTTTCAGGCATTGCTTCATTTTATATACTGGGACTCACTACCAGACATGCATGAGCTTACTGGGTTGAACTCGAAGTGGGCATCAACCTTGATGGCTCAGCATCTTCTAGCAGCTGCTGATCGATATGGCTTAGAGAGGCTCAGGCTGAAGTGTGAAGCAAGTCTTTGTGAAGACGTAGCGATTAATACTGTGGCTACGACTCTAGCCTTGGCAGAGCAGCACCATTGTTTCCAGCTGAAAGCTGTTTGTCTCAAGTTTATCGCTACTTCTGAAAATCTTAGAGGTTTGTTTTTCCATCTGAACACTTACCACAAGAAGTACAGTATTATCGGGGAATTGTGAAAGTTGTCGGCAAGTTAGAGTTGTTATTGTATCAATTGTGATGCTGTCAATTGTCATTGTCTTCCAGTTTGTATTTGCATGAAAAAAATGCTAAGCATTAAAGGGATCATATGGTTTTACTTTAAAGTGATATTTTTTATGTAACTAATTATTAATCCATCTAAAACGTCCGGTTGTCCCAAGTTGACCTCGAAGACTTGTGTCATTAATTTATACCAGAAACTTTATGCATAATTTGTATCTCTGTAAATGTTTAATTTTTCTCTCTGCTTCCTTCTCTTGTAATTTTTCATTGAAAAATAAGACAAAAAAGTGCCTAGATCGTGGAACAACCAGTATACGTCTTCCAGGATTTTGGTTTAAGGGTTGAAATATTTGGTATTCATATTTAAAAGACGTTTGTTATAGATGGTTATTACCTGAATTTTGTGTTGTAAAAATTTCTTGCCATTTCGAATGAAAAGGTTGATAACTTTGTTAATCCCTCATCCAGAAAATTATTATTATTAACCATTGTATTTCATGTTTTGATTCCTCAGCTGTGATGCAAACTGACGGATTTGAGTACTTGAAGGAAAGTTGCCCATCTGTTCTGACTGAGCTATTGGAGTACGTGGCCAGATTTACTGAGCATTCGGACTTCATGTGCAAGCATAGGAATGAAGCACTACTTGATGGCAGTGACATAAATGGGAGGCGGGTCAAGCAAAGGCTCTAGTTTCAACACTGAACACCATTCTGTACAACCCTCTTCTACTCTCCGTTTTAAAAGATCGCGAGAGTTAGTAGCTGGAGGGAAAAAATATATATATATAATCTTTTATAGGATCAGAGTCAAATTTTAAATTTCTTAGCTTATTCTTGTTGTAAGAGATGTAAATGTAATTTGTGTTGTTGGTGGTACCGTTCTGTTTGACGTAGGTTTCTGTAATATCTTAAGGATTTCTTTTTACTGGAAAACATGTCTGGAAAGTGTTGATCGCTACTTCGCCGTTTGCTTTTGTATTTTTATTCAATTTAGCAGCGTAAGTACTCTTGAACATTTCACACTCTTCATCTAACATCTATCTGTTTTATACCGATTATTCTAATACACGAACTAGTTAAGCCGCCGCAGCCTTCACATGTTAATCTGAAATGTCTTTTTCTTTTTCCTACATGTTGTTAACGAAATATTTGCATCCTTACTATCCAAAAGGCACAAGTTTTCACCATAAAAAAAGTGGAGGACTTTAATAGAAGGACCTTCCACAGAAGTTTGATTTTGCAAAAACATTCAGAAAATTTCAATATACAAAGAAGACAAGGAAAGAGAAAGACTGCACAATAAACTTTCACTGTTTTAAATCACAATACAAATTATCACACATCCAGTCTTAATTATTCAAATTTAAAATAATTGAATTTCACTATCTTCAAATTTTTTACAAGCACCCACAATAACAATTACAAACACACACAAGGCCATAAACATCATACTGAACATTCTCAAGAAGATATGTTTTTCCTTGGAACATTCCAAGAAGATACAAATATAACAAACTTTTGATCACTTCCAACAATTAGAAAAAGAAAAAATATTCCAAAATTCACATTAGAAGCACGACACAAGATTAATTTAATCAACACAACACAAATGCTCTCCAAAAAATTCATATCTCACAATAATATTTGTATTTTTATATAAAAAAATAATCTGCTTATAGAGATTAGACAATTTTAATTTAGAAAAGATTATGATGTATTTAATTGATTATTTCAAGGTGATAATTGATTATTCTATTTCAAAAAACAGTCACAATATTTTTTATTTTAACTTATTAAGACATGTGCTAATAAATTATTTTAGCTTTATATTTAATTCAGAAAAATAATTTAATCAATTATATAATATTTTAATCAATTAATTTATAAGAACAATGAAAACACTTTCGCTCTGTTTTAATCGGTTAATCTAATTTATAATAGAATATTTTGTTCTGAAACCTTTGAAGAATAATTTAATCTATTACTTAAAAATTTAATCAATTAACATAGTTATAAAACATTTTTCTCTTATTTTTAACTTTTCAAAAATATTTTTCTTTTGATTAATTTGGTAGATGTTGTGTGCTAAGCTGAAAATCTTATGAATATTTGTGTGAAAACTTTCAACCACATACAAAGCTAAACATTCTAAAAACATCTTCAAATATCATCATAAAAATAATTTCTCTTAAGATTCGAGTTTACTATTCAAGTCCTACATATAAATATTTATGTTATACTATTATAAAACATTGATTTTTATGACGGTATCATAATCAACATCATTATCAAACTCATGACATATTCATTTCATACTTATTTATTAATAAATAATTACTTAGGATATGTGAGTTCAAAACAAATTTCAAAGTAAATTTGATTTTTTAATTAAATAGTTCAAAATATAATTTATTATTGTTATTTGTTAATTTTACATTATAAAGAAAGATCGTGTAAGTTAAAGAAATCGTTCTATAAGGTAAAGTGATCATAGATAATGATATAATAATTCAACTAACTTAAAGTTTTTTTAAAGGTACAACAAAAATTCTTATAATTCATATGTTTATTACTTTATTTAGACTACATGTTAATAATCTCTTGAGAAAAGGTTGAGATAAGAAAGTTGAAGTCATTTTTAGTATTGAATTTATGATAAAAGTTATAAAAATTGTATTAGGAAGGATCATGCACATCAGAACTTTTTTGTTTTTGTATTAGAGGAAATACATTCGGAAAGCACCCACGTTGTTCATGTGTCTTTTTAAACTCAATTCTAATTAAAGTGGTTTAGGGAAGGATTATGTAAGTGTGTTAAACAACTTGATGTATGAATGGTATGCACACAACTTAGCACAAAACATTTAGTCTAACAAGTATATATGAAATATCCGAGAAAGAACATTGACGGATCGTGAAATGTTTCATCAGATACATTAAGAGAATGAAAGACATGGTCTCATCTTCATGGATGAATCATAATGTACTTTTGTTGATTTTTTTTATTATTATTTTGATTGTTAGTGGTTACACTTTTATGATTAATGACTTTCTAGTTAATTGAAAAACTACTCTCTAACCTAGACTAATCATGTCGATCATTGAAATAAAGTATATGGTGGAAGTAACTAAGATGAATATCGTTTTGAAAGATGGATTTGATGAATGATCTCAAGTTTTTAAAGGAGAAGGTTGTAATCTTCTGTGATAATCTAAGTGCAATTTGTTTACTCAATAATCATGTTCACCATGAATAGACCAAATAGACTAATGTTGAATATCACTTCATTCACAAATAGACCTATTAATATATTTATAAAACTAGTTCTTAGAAATAGGTCATTACATTGCTTCAATTTATTGTACTATGTTAAGAGTAATGTTGATTGTAGATATTTAAAATTATCAAATCAAGAATATCAAGAATTGCATACGACTATAAAGCATGTCAAAATATAATTTTCCTTGTAAATAAATGTAAAATTTATTAAATGAGGTCCAAAAGTAACCTTTGTGCTTGTGCATCCACATATATACCTACATATGAATGACTTACTAAACTAACAATGATAAAATGATCATATTAAATGTATCAGGAGAATTCATTCTATCTTCTTACGTAATACAAACTTATTTTATCTCCATGTTTAATGTAAAATTTCGGATTTATATATTTTTCAGTATTTATTGATTAATTTTGTTCTTTTGCCCAATACAACAAACAGATATTTTAATATACATATGACATAAGCTCTTCACAATATAATTAATACATATATTTACTACTAATATATTTCGTTAGAACATTTATATCAATAACTTACTATTTTTTTGAAAATAAAACTTGGTCAAGTTTAGAAAAAGTTGCCGCATATATGCTTAAAAAGGTTTACAAATATATTTTAAATATACATGTATTTAAAATTAGAAAAAAAATGTATTTAAATGCAAAATTATATAAAAAAAATTAACTGATATTAAATCAATTTAATTTTGACCACATTTATACCAAACAACCAATTTGTTAGAAATATGAATAAAGGAACTTTCTTTTTTATCCAGATAAAGAAAATACGGAATCTAATTTATATTTATTTTCTCTTATTGTGTGTAATAATAAGTATTAAAATCCACCTTTTTTAACCACTTTTATTTTAATATTGTATTAAATTTAAAGTATTTTTAATATTATTTTTGTTTTGCATCTAATATTTTATTTTTCTTTAAAAATTAAATCATATAATCGAGGTTTTAATTTCCACTGAATATATAGAATAGAACGAGAAGAAGGTTAAATTCTCGCAGTAGCAGCTTTTGGTTTTCCACCACCGCAGCTCCGTTTTCTCTCCCTCCGTGCAAACATGGTACAGATTTCTTTTGTCTCTTTTGTTTTCTGTTTTCTGTTTTCTTCATTCTGATTTTTGTTTCAGTGATAAATTGGGTTGTGGTGTAGTTGTTCTTCTCGTACTTCAAGGATTTGGTGGGAAGAGAAGTAACCGTGGAGCTGAAGAACGATTTGGCCATCAGAGGGACATTGCATTCCGTTGATCAGTACCTCAACATAAAGCTCGAAAACACTCGCGTCGTCGATCAAGACAAGTACCCCCACATGGTATCCCTTTTCTCTCGCTCGCTCTAGGGTTTATATTCTTCATCTATTTGTATCATACGTTTCCTTTGATAGTGAGTAGATGTTGGACTTGTGAATTTTAAGGCGTTGGATATGGGGTTTATTTGGGTTTAAAATTTAATTTGGGATTACGATTGAATAAATTTCCGTGTTGTCTAGCAGCCACTGATACCCTCTGTTCCTTGGGTTTCTTTCTTCCTTTTTGGAATGAAATTGGGATTTTTGAGTCCAGGCTCTGATGTAGATGCTGGAGGTTTGAATTTTGAACTCACACCTGACCTTTCCCCCCTTCTTCTGTCTAGATGCACAATAACTCTAGTTTAACCAAGTATTAAAAAAATAAATTAGATTTCTTTTAGTACTCTTCAATTTCAAATTTGTTTCGATGCAATGCTTAATAAGCATTGGACACATGTTAAATAATGAGATTTTCTGTATCTGGGATTTAAATTGAGTATTGATGTGCCCGTGGTTAATGGTTAATTTTGAGTCGTTGTTGTTGATTATGATTTGAATTGTACATTAGTGTATGTGAATTGGCTGTTGAGGTAGAAAAACTTCATTTGAAAGTAACAAGTTAAAGGGCACCTGTCTTTTATATTTAGCATTTAGCATACATTCTCCATGAGTTTTATGTTTATATGCGATTGAGAGTAGGTTCGAGTTTCTTCTTAAATCCATCAGAGGTCTCCCTCCACTAGCAGTTTTTTCCGAAAACTTCATCTGTTCTGGTGTGGATGGCAGGCAGGCTTGTATTTCTTAGTTTCAACAGGACTTCTTACAAGCGTTGTTTCTACTTACTATTATCTAAAAATAATAACTTTTTAATGACTGGAGGAGTGGTGCTCACACTCTGCAAGGATTTAAAATAAAATTGAAAGAGAAAAAGTTATGCCCTTGATATTTTTGATTAGTGGTTTTATAAATTGATCCAGGTGTCGTGCTTTTAGATGTGTTTTAGAAATTTCTAATTTTACCAGAAGGATGTTAGAATTCCTTATTGGTTTCTGAATATAAATATTGAATATGAAATTATATATTGTCCTCCAGTTTCTTGGTTTTGTTTTTGGCCAACATCGGGCTTGTCATTTTGCATGGTTAGCCTTTCTTTTTTACACACTTCTATATGCCTGTTCATGTGTTTCTATGAATGGACTTTCGTTGAAAGTGTTTGCCTCTGATAAGTTGCTTTTGATACTTCAAATATCTAAATGTCAAGGCATGAAGGATTTATTCAAGGTGACGTTTTACTTCATCTACATTTTAAAAAAGTTGGACAATCAATTAATTGGTATTCTTCTAGAAATAGTGGGAAAAGGGTTAAGGATCTGACTGAGGCTGTTAATGCTCAACTTTCATATTTCTGATTTTCTCTTATGTTTTATGAATATGATGTGGGGAGGTTGAAATTGTTATAAATTAATCTCGTTGATTGTTGGAAATTTGGGAAGTATGTGAGTTGAGATTTTGGAACTCTATATATGTTTGGTACTTACTGTTTTAAAGTGGATGCTCGATTGAATTAAGGTTAGTTTGTATGCCATCAAGAAAATATGAGTATAGTGAGTTTGATGGTAGAAGAAATACGAAGGTTTATGCTGCTATAATATAATAAGATACTCACTTTAGGATGTCATTGCAAAAAAGACTGCTGAATACTGATTTGCTTACGAGAAAAGCTTAAAATCAAGGAAGCTTGATACAAATTTCTCAAAGCCCCTCTTGAATTATTGCTAAGTTTTTTCTCCGGTTAATTTTGTTTTATTTAGATCCCTTAATTTGGTATATATATATGACTTGAGTACATATAATGATGATTAGATTTTTTTTATTCTTTTCGTATTCTAGTTGGTAACGTGTGACTATTTGATGCCAGCTTTCTGTAAGAAACTGCTTCATCAGAGGTTCGGTAGTGAGATATGTGCAATTACCTCCAGAAGGGGTGGACATTGAATTGTTGCACGATGCCACGAGGAGAGAGGCTCGGGGCGGTTAGCGTCTTCACCTTGTGATGTATCTTTTAAATGAAAATTCGGTAGGCTTCCATTTGGTTAATCCTACCTCAGAAGGAAACTCTTTTCAGATGTTAATGCTATGCTCTGTGTAACTGTATTGCCTTTTCCTTTTATTTCTTTTGGAAGCTTTGTCCACTTTTAATGTGACAAAATGATACTATACTAGTCTAACTGCATGCATTGCTTTTTCCTTCCCCAAGTCTTCTCAGTTCCGAGAACACTCAGCTTAGTGTGTCAGACATCTGAATTCATGATTCAGACGATGGCCTTAAAAAATGAGTTTAAGTCTACATACTGTGTACTTTTTTTTATTTTTCTAAGTTCTTTTTAACAAATTAAATATGAACTCAAAAGTTAACAGCTTTAATCATTCCTTTTTCACTCTAAGGAAGAATTTGAGGTATTAAATAATTGTCGAATTTATACTTCCGTGAAAATTTGATTAAATCTAAGGAATTTTATAGGGCGTGGGATTGGTATGTAAAGTGTTTCTTTTGATACGTAAAAGTTAATGAATTGATATGTTTGTGTTTATTCTTGTTTAAAAATGTGTCTTAATGTAGTAAATATTTGTTTGTGTGTTTATTTAATTTGCATGTTTTTAAAGAAAGTAGTTTGTTATTCTTCTTAATAAGAAAATTTTATTTGCTTCTTAAATAAGTGATTTTTAAAGTGTTATTTGTATAAAATATTTATTTTAAATTTAAATAAACTCACCCAATGTGGTTACTATAGTTTAAAATCTTATAATTTTTTTAAGTATAATTATATTTTTAGAATGAAAACGTTCTCGAACTTATTTTGTTTTCTACTTTTTTTAAAAAAAGTATAATTTTAACTTATCAAAATTACTATTTATAGACTAATAGTAAAAAATTATTTCAGCTTTTCAAATTTAGTGTTTTAAGGAACTAAAACACTTTTTTTTTTTAAATTAGGAGACATAAAAATTGAAAAACTAAAATTGGATCCACTTTGAATTTTTCTGTTTAAGAGTTATCAAGGGTTAGTCATGTAATTAGAGTGTCTTTGCCTAGTCATGTTGGTGATGTGTTGTTACTTTGTTGGATTGGCCATTAAGTTTTAAGCAAATAAAGGTTTTCCATTTATTATATATTCAATATGTTTTTTAAACTAGTGTTTAAACTACATTTATAACCGTATATAAGGAATATCATTTTGCTTACCTATTTCAAGTCTTTTATTTCGTTTTTAATTATATTTTAATCTTTTAAACCTTAAAGTTATTACGTTAAATATATAACAATAAAAAAAAGTAAAATAGAACAGATAAACAATTCATTCACTCAAAATACATACATTACTCCTTTACATTATAGTTGCCTTTTGTTTTTCTTCATTTTGCAATTATATTATTTCTCTTACATTAACTTATGCCTTGAAGTTAAGTTAGAATTTACTTTTGTATTAAAGTAATTGAATTTACTATTTGTCATTTGTTGATGCTAAATTTGGTGGAGACATTATAATTGTATGATGACTCTTTGATGGGAGTAATTGATATTAGTTATACATGTTTATTTTTAGTATCATAATAGAAAAAAAAATTATATTAGGGATGATGAAGAAACAACAACACGTTACCATGATTTAATATACACAAGTTTATGAAATTGCCCATATGAAATATTGTATTAGACCTTTGTATGCTCACATAATTAAAATCTTTTTCAAATATATATTATAAATAAAGGAAAAAGGGTAGAGTTTTGATAAATGATTTAAAAAAAATAAAATATATATGGGTCACATGTATTTAAGCAAGGCAAAACAAAAATAAAATAGCCCGTTTATCTCAAGCCATTTTTAGATGACTAATTAGGGGATGAAAAAAAAATTCTATATCCACATATGTATATGTGGATAAAATATCTAACAAATACTAAATGAATATTTTTAGTGGATGAACATATTTATTTTAATTACCCATTTTAATAAAATGGTTAAAAGTATAATGATACTCCTTATTCATTAATTATTGTTAGTAAATTTATTTAAATATAATTTAAAAATAAATATAAAATTATCAAAATAAAGTTATTAACAAGAGAATTAGTCACTTCAGAATTTGATTTTATATATTTATATTTTTTATTTAGACTTATAAATTAACAAGAAAAATGTTAGTCATTGAAAACATTTGTACTGTACTTTAAAATTAATTGTTTATTTGAATTTATACTTTAAAAATTAATTTTTAATTTTAATAATTTTATTCAAAATTTGATTTTTTTTTTAAAAACATTTGTAAATTATCTATAAATATCAGCTGGTATACTAAAAAATTGCAGGTATTTTTTTATAAATACCTAAAAAACTGATGATATTATATGGAACCGTTACATTTTGCCCCTACAGTTTTCATGCCTAGAAGGCATAATTTAAAAGAAATGAAATGTAACATTTTATAGTTTCCATGAATAATTAATTATATGGACTGTGATAAATTGACATCTTTCACATTTTATACAACCACCCAAAGTATATTATTATTTTATTTCCATTTTTTTATTTTTTATTTTTTTCTTTTTATTTTTTTAAATATAATATTTTATTATTAAAACAAACTGTGAAGTGATCGTTTAAATAAAATATGGGCGTCAAGTCTCCTAATTTCATTTCCAGTAGTAATAAAGTTGTTAAGTAGGTTTTTTTTTTATTGTTTTAAACAAACTTTATTCTTTTATTTATCTTATTTAGTTCTATTAAATATTACCAATATGAATATATTTTATTAATAAATAATGAAAAAAATATATAAAGTCATTAGTAATAAACATGATATTATTACTTTTATAAAAAAAATTAAATTAGTTATTTTAATTACTACTTAACTAAAAGGAATTTCTTTTACAATCCAGTTGTGCAATTCTTTGGTGTAGTGCATAATAAAAAGTATTTCTTCATATCTATGTTACAAAAAAAGAATACAAACTTCACAAATAAATTAAAATTTATGAAAATAGAAGATAGAAATCAATGTTACATTTGTTGGTGTGAAACCCATGCATAACTCTTCTCTCGTCCCTTCTTTCACTCACTCATATTCTCTTCTCTCGTCTCTTCCCTCTTTCAAATTCTATTTCTCTCAATCCCCTAACCATGGCAGTTCCCGCGCAAACCACCGAGGCTGATGTGTGGGACGCGGTCCTACGCCAAACGAAGTTGGCCGTCGAGAGCAACGCCGATCCTTACGCGTGGGCCTTCGATGTCAGGTCGACGCTTCACTCCTCCGCCATTGCCATCCCTTCCGTCGAACTCGCTCACCGCTTGGTCTCTCATTTCTTTTGGGACAACTACTCCGCAGCCGCATGGAAGCTTCTACACACCGCCCTGTCCCTCGACATCATCCCTCCCTCCCTCCTCATCGCACTTCTCTCCGCCACGTAACGTTACCTCTTTCATTTGTCATTTCCGTTTTCTCTTTTTCACTTCTTCTGTTAAGTTTACGCTCTAATTAATTGAATCATTTGTTTCTTGAACGTGCATTTTTCATTGGCCTGCTTAATATTCCATTTATATAATATGTATCTGAAGATGTAGAATCACTGAATGAAGGAATTCGTACTGTTGTAACGTTGGATTTGCTCAATTCGTTATCGGAATAGTTTTTGTGCGTGGTTGATGGTTAAGAGAGAGAAGCTTAACTAGTTTTGGTTTGCTAGAAAATGAAAGTTTAACGCTACCAACCTGTCTTTTTTTATGGAACATCGCACGGGAGTGGAGCCGCAATTTAGAACATTCACTGATTTACTTGTTTTCTTCACTGATTACTGCAGTGTTGTACCAAGCAGAGAACTCCACCCTACTGCTTACAGACTTTATATGGAACTCCTCAAGCAACTTCGCGATATGCTTGGACATGATGTCAGTTCTCCAAACTATGAAAAGTGAGGTCCAACACTTTCTGGACAAGAATTGTTTGTGTTGGCTTCTGAATATGTCTAGCATTTTGGATATTCTATTACTATGGTGGTTTGAATGTGAACTTATCATTGCTCCTGTTCAATTTAAACTGAATGAATTTCTGTCTGATACAACTAAGCCAAATCTAGCCAGTGTTGTTTGTATTGGGTCTTCGTGTGTGTTTGGTTTCGTGTGTTTCTTTGATTAGATGTGAAAAATTGAGAATACGTGCGATACAGATGTCAATGTAAACGCACTGCTCATGTCGTGGTAAATCTATTATTGTAGAAATTTACGTTGGTAGGAGGTTGGTGTGTGTATGTGTTACTCTCTAATGTCGATCTTATAGGCTAAAGACTAACCTTAGTAGCCTAACTTACAAAAGACCACTACAATAACTAAAATGTAATTTTTAAGAATTGTAGTTCTATTATTGTTTGAAGGTTTTTGAATAGCATGCTAATGTGCTGAAAATATTTAATATTTCAAGCAAAGGAATTGGGATGTGTAATTGAAGATTTCCTTGATGATGATGAATCGTGTTTAAATAATATTGAGATAACTAGACCAAAACATCTGCTATCCAGTTTGCTATTTGAAGTTTTAACATATTATTTATGGTTAGGTCCTGACAATTTTTGCAATCCACAAAGTAAATTTCTTCTTTGTTATGAATAATTTTTTCCTTTATGGTGGTAGAGAAAACCACTTAGGCAAAAAAAAAACAAAAAACAGAAATAAATCTCCTTAGCATTTGGTGGTGGTGCTTGAAAGTCTTTATTAGGCTTTATGCTGTTAACCTGAAGGTACTTGTTGATGTTTCTGTGTTTGACATATCTGTCCCTCAAACGCTCAAACCATTCACCACACAAATTGGGATGAGATTTTAGAGCTTTATATACTTGAAGGATATTTATGTGAAAAGAAAGAAAAATTTGCATCTAGTGCATTGCTCGCAAAAGTAGATTTGACCTCTTTTAAATTTCAATGTTATTTCCTAGGACTACATTTCATCATTTGCAATTAGATATTTATATTATCTTTTAGATAAAGGAAACATAAATCTGCTTAAGTAGTTTCTTGTGCGTTTTTCTCTTTCTCTTTTCAGGGTATGGGGAGGTTCGTTGTTTATTTCTGAATACTAATAATGACATTTCAAACCAATGGTTCTTTAGGATTATGAAATCAATTGATGATGTTCTTCAGCTTTCTCAAGTATACAGTCAAACGTTGTGGGAGCCTGGAGTTGTTCTGGTTGAATTTGTCTTTTCGATCGTATGGCAGTTACTTGAAGCATCATTAGATGATGAAGGGTTACTAGATCACACTACAGAGAATAAGCCTATATGGCTAAGCAGGTCACATGATATGGATGTTGATGGACCTGACAGCTTAGGTGAAAAGAAAACTGAACATGTTGAGGGGTTTCAGAAGAAAAATACAGCAATGGCTATAGAGATTATTGCAGATTTTTTGCAACACAAAATGACTTCAAGGATCCTTTCCTTAGTTCATTGGAACATGTAAGAATTTAATTCTGATATGCTTTGTATTAGGTAAACCAGCTAAAAATATTCATTTGAGTGAATCTCAATTAAGGCTTTGGAATCTTTTATTGAAGGGAAGTTATCTCTGTAGGTCATCATATTGGAAGTCCTTCATTCACCAAACACAGCTGCTTGTGTCAAACTCTTCAATTTTTAGGAATTTGAGTAATAATACTGTTGAGACCCTTATAAGTTTGACCCAAAATACCCGGGCGGTTGTTTCTCATGAGTTCAAAATAAAATCTAAGATGAGGACTAAAGAAGTCATATCCGCTGGTTCGCTGATGTCTTTTGCTGCGCAGTCTTATGGGGATAGTTGGTCTGCACTCTGGCTTCCTATTGATCTTATCCTGGAAGATGCTTTGGATGGAGGGCAAGTGGCAGCATTTAGTGCTATTGAGATTATTACAGGTATTATTTTTTTTGAAGTGAAAATGTTGGGGAAAATACCTATACAAGGAAGAAAAATAACATGATGAAAGAGTCTAGACATTAACTGCTTTAATTCATTCTGTTAGAGCCTTCTCTTCCAGTCTTGGGTTCATAGTTATTATGGTTCTTTTTCTTCATTCCATACGCACAGATATTTTTTGTCTTTCCAGGATTCTTTTTTCGGCTTCCTTCAGAAATTAATATGATTCATATAATTTCAAGGACCACATTGTGGTTATACCCAACAAAATTAAAACAAATCTTTCTAAGCCCAAATTGTAAGACATGCCATAATCATGCCATAATCATGCCAAACTACACCAGAAGTGTCAGCCTCTCTTTTTTGCAGACAGAAAGAATTAAAAAGCAACCAGAAAATGATCAAAATACTGAGTGAGAAAGTGGATATCACAGAATAAAATATGGCTTGTAACAAATAGAATTGCTGCTATTTCTATTAAAAAAGGGTTGTTAAAAGATGATGGGAAAGAAATATGAATAGTGATCTCAAGTTTTTCCATGTGAGGACTATGACATGGAAAAAAATCCAAATGGCATCTTTTGGGTGGGAGTTGGACAGAATACTTGATTTAAATGACAAACTTTCTTGTATTTTTTTTATTTCCAAATCAGTGTTATTTATTTGAACTTGTAATTGCAGGTTTGGTGAAGACTTTACACGCAGTTAATGGCACTATGTGGCACAACACATTTTTGGGGTTATGGGTTGCAGCACTGCGTTTGGTTCAAAGGGTTGGAACTGTTCCAACAACAAGGGTATAGAGCCGATGATTCTCCCGGAAATATTGCTTGATGAATTTATTCCTGTGTTTGATCATAAAAAAAGAAAGACCGTACTGCATGTCATTTACATTTTACTTTTTCTGTGTTGGCACATGACACCTTTACGTTTAATTGATTCACTGGTCCTTTATAAAGCTCTAGTGACATTGGAAATTTGCATGCAATTGTACTTTACTTAATATTCACAATAACAGATCAAATATTCACCGTTATTTTAGGAGAGGGATTCAAAAGAAGGTCCTATACCTCGTCTTGATACCTGCATGTGTATGCTACTGAGCATTACAACCCTCGTGGTAACTTATATTATTGAAGAAGAGGAAGGTCAACTGATTGAAGAAGCTGAACATAGCCCTACAACAAGCAAAGGGACAGAAAAGCCAGCTCTGGGGAAGTGTCGAGGGGAATTGATTACCAGTTTACAGCTTTTGGGTGATTATGAGTCCTTACTCACCCCTCCTCAACCTGTTCTCGTGGAAGCCAATCAAGCTGCTGCCAAAGCTATTTTGTCCTTATCAGGAAACCCTGTTGGTAGTGGATACTTGGAATATACGAGCACGAATGGCTGGCCGATAAAATCTTGTGAGTAATTTCTTTTGTTGTGGTTATGGGGAATCTGTAAAGATTTCTCTTTGGCGGTAGAGTTTTGTACTTCTAACTTATGCGTATCCTTCTATGTTTCTATTGCTTCCCCAAACAGGAAGACATGGATCTCCCTGTGAACAAACAGTCAACATTGCTTATCAATTTAATTTTTTCTCTCGCTCTATCTCGCACATAACAATTATAGTTGTCCATAGTTTTATTAGTGGCGCTGTCACCTTTACCTTGGTACTGTGGTATTTAATCACATTTTGGTAATTTGGTCATCTTGCAATGCTCTTTTTGCCTCTGTTATTTTCTTTTTCGTATAACGCTATTTCATAAAAGTCTGTTCATATTTTTTTCCGGATCCCTTATCTTTTATGCCTTTGGTGTATAGGTGAAGCTCATTTTTTTTGTATGTTTTTCCTTGCAGCTGGCAACTTACGGCATCTAATTGTTGAGGCTTGTATTGCAAAAAACCTACTTGATGCATCAGCTTATCTATGGCCTGGTTATGTGAATGCATGCAGCAATCAAATTCCTTGTAGCATTTCTAATCATGTGTCTGGCTGGTCTTCTTTGATGGAGGGGTCACAGCTAACTCCCGCTTTGGTTAATGTCTTAGTTGCAACTCCAGCTTCCAGGTAAGCTGCATCATTCATAGTTCATATGCTCTGTGTCGCTTTCAATCCCCTTTTACATTTGGCTTCAGAACGGAAAAATTCGAGGAAGGTGGTTGACTTAGGCAAATTAGATGGAGGGGTTTTTCAATAATATTAATCTTTCCAAAATGCTGCTTTTGCCACATTTTTGTCTTTTGGTGGTGATGGTGGTTTAGGGGAAGAACAGTGTTCGTACTTTGAATTGTTGACGTTGTGATCATTTATTCGGTCAGAAAATTCATGAAAAGTCTTTGCTCTCGTCATTCATGCTACTGACGTAGAACATTATTCATACTTCAGTAGTGTGTGTATTTTATGCTTTAATGTAAATTAAATGTGGATAGTATTGTAATGCGTAAAAGAATCTTCAGAACTATAATCTATAAAAATGTTGACGTGGTAAAGCAGATATGGAATGATGGAATAGTATTGTAATTCGTAAAAGAATCTTCAAAACTATAATCTATAAAAGTGTTGACGTGGTAAGCAAATCTCATAATATACAACAGATATGGAATGATGGAATACTATAATGTGGATAGTATTGTAATGCGTAAAAGAATTTTCAAAACTATAATCTATAAACATGTTGACGTGGTAAGCAAATCTCATAATATACAACAGATATGGAATGATGGAATACATTATGAAGGGTTGCTATAGAATACTTTGCTTTAATATAGGTCTTATTGCTCCCATATTTCCTGGATAAAGGGACTTATTGATCTGGAAAATTCATGGAAATTTTTGTCTTTTAGATCAAATATAGATTTATAATTTAAAGGCACTAAATGCGCATACACAGTTTATGGAGTCTTCGTGTATAAGTGAAAGTGGTGGCTATCTGATCAATGATAGTATTGCATAATATCTCCACTATAGTACAGCATGCCGTGCATCCTTTTTTTCATGAAGCCAATATTAGATGCCCTCTTTAGAAAATTTATAAAGCAACTGAATTCATGGATTTTGATGGAAGCTTAGCAGAGATTGAGAAAATATATGAAATTGCAATCAATGGTTCAGATGAAGAAAAGATATCTGCTGCTACCATTCTGTGTGGGGCATCTCTGGTACGTGGGTGGAATGTACAGGTACTGTTTTTAGCATTCCAATTTTACCGGAGACTTCTACTAAATTTTCTTAGTTTTTAGTTTGTTTAGTGTGATTGTGTCCCTTCTTTAATTTCGTCTGTTATTTGTTCATTATCTTTGCTTGCAGGAGCTTACCCTTCTTTTTATCACAAAATTGCTTTCACCTATAGATCCTCCTAATTACTCTGGGGCTCAGAGCCATTTGACCAGCCAAGCTGCCTTTTTAAACGTTCTAATTATGGGAATCTCATCTGTAGACTGTGTTCATATATTCTCCCTACATGGTTTGGTATGATCTTGTTTTTTATCCTTGTAGTTTGACAGACATGTAATTGCCAACTAACCTTCTTTTTAAGTGAAGTTTTTTATCAAGTGTTTTTTGTAGTATAGGAAGGCTCTATCATAAATTAAGTGCTTAGTTTTCATAAAAGCTAAAGGAGGATGTAATGTTATAGAGAACTAGTATGTTGCATGTGCATTCTTTGCTCATATGTTGTATTTTTGCCATTTACTACAGGTTCCATTACTTGCGTCAGGACTAATGCTAATATGCGAGGTTTTTGGATCCCGTGTTCCAGATGCCTCGGGGACTCTTGCAACAGGAGAAAAACTCACTCATTGGGAGGTATTCTCTAATGCATTTACTCTTTTGCTGAGGTTTTGGCGGTTTGATCGTCTACCTGTTGAACAAGTGAGGAACGATGCAACAACTCCACCATTTGGATCACTACTTAGTCCTGAATGCCTTTTATTAGTTCGAAACAGTAAATTGGCATCGCTTGGAAGAACAGCAAAGGATCGGCAAAGGCTCAAAAGATGGTCAAACATTTTAAGCTTTCCTGCAGACCCTGTATTTATGGATTCCTTTCCAAAATTAAACTTTTGGTACCGGAAGCACCAAGAAGGCATTGCTTCTACCCTCTCTGGTCTTGTGCCTGGAGGGCCCGTTCTTCGGATTGTCGATGCCCTACTAAGCATGATGTTTAGGAAGGTAAGTAATGGTGCCGAACCTTTGACACCTACTACTTCAGGAAGCAGCAGTTCATGTGGGCTTGCATTGGATGATGCTTTAAAAGTGCCTGCCTGGGATATCCTCGAAGCTATTCCCTTTGTGCTGGATGCTTCTCTGACTTCTTGTGCTTATGGGAAGCTCTCTACTCGTGATCTAGCTACAGGTTTGTCTTGTTCTCTATTTGTCTACATAATTTAACTTGAACTTAGCACGTATCATATTGAGTCAGGACAAGTTTATAACGAGGACTGAGGCAACATAATTTAAGAATGTCACAGCGTGGAGTGAGAATATGTCCAAATTGAATGAGTCCTAAAATAACTCAATAAATAACCGAACACAATCCTAAAGCTTCAATTTGATTTGAGAGCCAACCACGACCACCCATTAGAAAAAACGTATAATAAATTGTTTTAATAGTAAACTATTATAAATATATATGATAATAGTAAATATAAATGAAACTCAAAATAAAATAGTAGGTTATCAAAGAATTATATAAAATATATAGAACATCAACCTATCATTATCTTTCTGTTTTAGAAAAAAATTAAATAAACATCTTACTATCTTTCCATAAAAAATTACCCTTTTGAGAAAAAAAAAAGTATCATTTTTCTAGAACAAAATTATAAAATATGTTTGCTTATTCGATTTTTAATAGAAATAATGTATTTAGTGTCAACTATATTAGAAAAACAAGTTTACACGAGTTATCTACAAGAATAAAAATTATTGTCATTTATGAAAGTGAGAGTTTTTTTTTTCACTTGTTAATAAATTATTATTTCCTAAAATATTTATTCTAAGGAATTTTTTATTTTTCTTCCACTGAATACGAGAATTGTGTTTTTATACTTTTTCATAAATATTAAAGCATTTCTTGAATCAAACCTCACCCCTACACATATAGAAAATGTTTCATTAGAAACTGGAACAAATATCCAAGCTTGTTGAATACAAATACAAGGTAGATTAATTTTTAAAATTGAATAAATAAATAAGTAGCTTTACCTTAAGAAAATTATTTTTAAAATCTACACATGATGACACCAGCTAGCTCTTCCAAGTGCACATCCACTTGAAAATGCAGGATTAGCAACTGGGCATTATGAAAATCTTGTCCTAAACAGAACTACTATTTCTCTGATTTTACATGTCCACTATTTCTTAAAAAAATATTTCAGGACTATATATCACCTGCTAAGTTGATGTAAAGGGGAGATAATATGTTGATGTATATGTATAATATTTTAAATTATAGTGCTTTAGAATGTTGATAAAAATTCTTATAATAATGTGAAAGCATACATTTTATGAAAATATTAATCTATGAATAAAGAAGTCTAATTTCTTGCTGTAAAATAATGTTTAATTTCTATCCAGTATCCGATGTTAAAAAAATTATACGGACAAGCAATAAAAAGTTATGATACTAATACTTTTAGAGTACTTATTCTAAACGTTTACAAATTTATTTAAGAATTTAAGGAATAAAAAATACAAATATATTTCAGATACTAAAAATACATTGAAACCTAAAAATATATTACCTTTGTGCTGATATTGCTTAATATATCTTATGTTGGTAATAAAGATGATATAATATAATAATAATAATAATGATAATAATTTCAATGGTATTGTGGTGGTAATATATCGTAGAGATAATGGTACAAGTGGAGGTGAGAATAGTATTGAAGGTAGCAAAACTGGTGGTGTTCTGATAGTCACACAATTATGCTATCGATGGTGATAGTGATTAGCGCACGAGGTACCTTTTCAAGGCCATTTCTTTTAATTCTCTTCGTGAAAATAGGAAAAAGTACAAATTATTCATATAAAATATTATGAATTGAATAATTTAAAAATGCATTTTTTATAATGTAATTAATAAACATATTCTGATTATACAATCTACGATTTATTTTTAAATATGAAAATATAGATTACATTTCTCAATTATACTTAATCTAAAATAAATTTAGAAATTAATCTGAAAATTCATGAATGTATTATAAATTTTACAGTTTTAAATATATTTTCAAATTATAGACACCTTAGCTAGTTACTCTGTTTTTTTTTCTTACTAGTTAAACAGTTGTAGTTAGCCATAAAAAGGATGTTGTGTGATCTTAGTTGTTAATTTTTGGATCAGACTCAATTTGTATACCCTTAATCCTTCTCCTAATTCAATACATTCGGAATCCATTCATTTATTGGCATTCCTTATTCTTCCAATTCTTCCAGTTACCTGTTCTCCTAGAATTGTCCACATCATTCTAATGGCATGCAGAAACCATGGAGGCGGACGAAGAAAGAACCATTTTCAGTCTTCGTGGAGTAACATAGGCCAACCTGCTTTTAAAAGGATTTTGCATTCTCTTAAGTAGGCCACGAGATCATGATATTGAACGTGAACCCTATTTTGAGAAATTTGCACTGGGTTGTATTTCAATGATGATTTTTGAAACTTTAGTTTGTTTGCTGTGTAATTTGATTTTCACAAGCTTTTTTCCAGGTCTCAAAGATCTAGCCGATTTCCTTCCGGCTTCTTTGGTTACCATTGCAAGCTATTTTTCAGCTGAAGTTACGCGGGGCATATGGAAGCCAGCTTTAATGAATGGAACTGACTGGCCCAGCCCTGCTTCAAATTTATCCCATGTTGAACAAGAAATAAAGAAAATCTTAGCAGATGTCGATGTCCCAATCCTTGATATAGGTAAAGTACTCTTAGTCTCCACTCTAACTTTTTATTCTTTTTGAGCTTTTTTAAAACATAAAGGAGAGGAATTCGAACAAATGTCTTAAGGAACAAAACTAAACAGTAACTAATGTAAAAGCAAACATTTATTAACTGACATTATCACAAAGATGCATACTCTGTCAAGAGCGTTGATCAGGAGGAATTATAATAATCAACTGGCTGTATGGTTGACCAATGAAATCCCCCTGTTACACCCTTATCTGCATTTATTATTCTATGTGGAAACAAAATGTTCATTATGTTTACAGTATTTTTTTTTTAATTCCCTGCAGATGGAAACTCTCCACCAACACTTCCTTTGCCTTTGGCAGCTTTTGTAAGCCTCACGATAACATATAAACTTGACAAGGCCACCGAACGATTCCTTGCACTAATTGCCCCTACTGTGAGTTCCCTTGCTTCTGCTTGCCCCTGGCCCTCCTTGCCCATTGTGACGTCTTTGTGGATCCAGAAGGTGAAGCGTTGGAGTAACTACTTTGTGCTCTCTGCTTCCAGCACTGTTTTCCACCACAACAGGAATGCTGTAGTTCAACTACTAAAAAGTTGCTTCACATCCACCCTTGGCCTTGGGTCTGCTTGCATTTATAATAATGGTGGTGTCAGTGGCCTCCTTGGTCATGGCATAGTTTCCCAAATATCCGATGGGATCTCTCAAGTTGCTCCAGGAATTCTTTACCTAAGAGTGTATCGGTCTATTGGAGATATCGCGTTACTGGTTGAAGAAATTGTGCCTATTCTAATGCTTTCGGTTAGAGACATAGCGAGTGATTTGCCTAAGGGCATAAGGAAACCAAAGAAAACCAAGTTTGGGATCAAATATGGCCAAGTTTCTCTTGCCAGATCCATGGCACGTGTGCAGCATGCCGCTCTACTCGGGGCTTCATTGGTTTGGATATCAGGTGGACCAAAGTTCGTTCAATATTTGATAAGTGAGACTCTGCCTTCCTGGTTTTTATCAGCTTCCATGTTGGAGCAGGGTGGTGGAGAATCTGGACTTATGGTTGCCATGCTCAAAGGTTATGCACTGGCATTTTTTGTTTTTCTTAGCCTAGCATTTGCCTGGGGTATTGACAACTCGCATCCACATAAACGACGGGCGAAGGTTATTGGGTTGCATTTGGAATTTCTTGAGAGTGCCCTGAACAGAACTACATCAATGCGTTGTCATAGTGCTACTTGGGAAGCCTATGTATCAGGGTTAATCAACTTGATGGTGGGTCGAGCTCCATCATGGATTCAGGAAGCTGATGAGGATTTGCTCAAGAGACTGAGCAGGGGACTAAGACATATAGATGAACACGAGTTGGCTCTTCGCCTGTTGGAAATCGGTGGGATACGTGTGATGGGTGCAGCGGCTGAAATGATAATTGAATTTAAACGTATCTGAACTGGCAAATACTATACTAATTCATTCATTCTTTGACTCGTTAGATAAGGGCTTTTTCTTCAGTGATATACCATTCTTCAGTTGGAAATTGGGCAAAAGTTACTTCCACCAAATAAACTAAAAATTTTGTCAAACTATTCAGTAGTCAGACTACAAAGATCTGACTTATTGGTTATTATATCTATCCAATACAAAAATACAAACACATCTTCTTTGCAATGATTTCGGCTACCTTAATAAAAAATAACGGGTAAAAGCACAAGAAAATTATTATCAAATTATCACTGAAAAATATTTACCTGTGTACAATTCTGGTTAAATTGGCTTTCATGAGTTGTGGCATGAGTCGTTTTTTCTTCAAGTTGTCCCTATGTTATTTTTATTATATTGCAATTTGTTTTCGTGGATGATATATGTAACAAATCCTATGCATGTGAATGTCGTTAGCACCAAATGCACGCAACTTTATTGTAATCCACTAATTATCTGTCTTCGATCTTATGTAATGTAATTTTCATAAGTAAATTTTCTTCAATCATTGCAAGCATCCCTGAAGCTGATGTCAATCTATCTTATTAAAGATGGAATGCATTGCTGCAAGAAATTCATTTAGATATGCTGGATTGATCCACAGTAATTTTTACCTTATAAATTTGAATAAAATAAAAACAGTTAAATTATGAGAGTAAAATTCTGAAGTGACTGTCTTTAGTGACATAAGGATAGTTTTATTCTGAAAATATAAATACACACTAAAATGTAATGCAGGCTCCTAGCCTCCTGAAGTCACAACAAGGGAGAGTTGTATGTATGTAGTATTTTTCTTGCATATAAAAAAATACTATTTTCAAAAATAAATACTCCTTATTTATTTATTTAAAAATAAAGACCATAAGAAATCACTACAACAAAACTACTATTTACACAGTATTGGAGCATACATTCCCAGTATGCCTTCTCACCAATTTATTATTACCTCATAGTAATTAATCTACAAACCTAAAACTGAATGGCAACATTTGCCAAGTTTGAGAGAAGTTCCTCTGGGGAAGGAATGTATTTGTTTTAAATGGTAGGATTACATGCCTCAAACAAAGCGCAGCTGTGAGACTTCATTTTATAAGTAGACAGACCTGCTTTCATCTCAGGGACAATTTCACCACTGCTAGAGAAAAACCCCGGAAATGGAAGACTTGTGTCAACTAAGCGGTACCATGACATCCCTTCTGGAGGCAAAGGTAAAACTGTACTTTCTGGCTCATCAGCCACATTTAAAGCAATAAATATATCCCCAGAAATATCAGAAGATACAGAGCTCTCTGACAACACTGCTACTTCACTCTTCAAAGTCATGGCCAGGAACTTGCATGATGGGTCTTCCCATCTTGGTGGTGCCCCATCACTTCCATACCATTCTATGTTTTCTTCTTTTAAGAAGCTCCTTCTCTGAAGAAGATCACTCCTCCTCCTTCTCAGTGAACTCATAAAGAAAATGAATTGTGAGATTTGTTTACCAAAGCCTGTTGTCAAAGCACTCCAAGTCATAGGCTTTATATCATCATATGCAGGAAAACCACCAGATGAGTGGGCACATTCATCTCCCATGTTCAGAACAGGTACTCCTAATGACACAAACAAGATGAAGAGGAAATTACGGATTTGTTTGAGTCGTCTTTCAAGGACACTGGTGTTATTAGTGGGTCCTTCTTCTCCACAATTCCAACTTAATTCATCATCACTGCTGAAGCTGACCAAGTCTACAAGAGAAAATCCAAAGTTCCTGACAATGTAATTAAAAGAGAATGCTGGGCCTCGTCCACCAGAAAACATGTCTCCACTCCCACAAAGTCTTGTTGCAAGGTCGCTAAGAAGATTTTCACCCCTAAAAAAGTTCCTCACGTCATTACAAAATTTTGCATTCATTTCAGCCCATCTCATCCAATGAGGAAAGTGAATTTCCTTCGCTACCGTGTCATGAGGATCCCAACAATCTGCAATGATTTTAGTCTTGGAGAGTACTGGGTCAAAAGCAATTGCTTCAACTAATGGAGGTCTAGACAAGTACTCCCCATGAAATCCCCTCAGCAGGTGTGAAGCATTTATGAAAGAGAA
>Ga0123342_1003015_pt1 | contig 27487 bp, 10 predicted proteins | sample Turbeawhitnodule_FD_89960 | JGI IMG/M metagenome (GOLD analysis project Ga0123342, IMG submission 89960) | Root nodule microbial communities of legume samples collected from Mexico - Turtle bean Mexico white nodule | ecosystem: Host-associated > Plants > Roots > Nodule | place: Mexico: Nepantla...
TATTCAGTATTAGTAGACAGTTGAGCTATGGTACTAGAAGGTCTATAAAAACTAGAGTTTTAAAAGGTCTATAATAACTCTTTCTGGGAACAGTAGAGAGATTTGTTTTGTAATTCTAGAATTTGGACTACTCTGAGGGGTAGACGATCTTATGGGAACTTCTGAAGCCCTATCAAATTGTCTTATCAGATCATCTAGTATTGCCTCAAACTATCGTTTTTGCTTAGATTGACTTTTTTTATAAAGTGTATGCATTTTTGCTTGATCTCAAAGTAATAACACTCGCGTTCTTTGGATTTATTATAGTATAAGCTTGAACCTTATTTGACCCTTGAGATTGCAATTGGTTTAGGTCGGTGGTGTTCTGACCAATTTGGTTTTCCAAGGTATGAATGGTGGCTTTTGTCCTCTGCTGAAATTTCAGGGTATTCATATTCAGTTGTTTAATTAACTCCTCTAGAGAAGGCTCACTCTTAAAAGGTACAACAAATGGTGGTGGTGGTTGAGACTTCTGATGTTGGTGGTTGTGAAGGTTGGTAAGACGGTACAATAGTATGAGGTTGACATGGAATATAAGGTTACTAATTTTGTTGTTGTTGTTATTTTCCACATCTCAGATTGGGGTGATTTCTCCAACCTAGGTCTCTCTCCACTATGTTAAGGGTAGTCCTAAAGGGTAATCACATTGAGTCTTGCATATAATAGAGTAGATTTGGCTTCACTTACACAAAGATAGATTTCCTAAAGAAAGGAAGTCCAAACTCAAACCTCCTTCCAAGTCCTCAAGAGGATCAATGATAATGCATATAGGTTAGACTTGTTTGATGAATATGAAGTGAATGTCACATTTAATGTGAGGGATCTCATTCCTTTTTCAAGTGGTAGAAATGATGAAGTGAACACTACATATTTTAGGATGAATTTTCTCAAGAGAGATGGGATCATGGAAGATTTCTAGCCAAGGGACTAACCACTAGGGCAATGACAAGGAAGATACAAGAATATTAGGTCTCAACTGACGTCAGTATGCCCAAGATGCTATCAACATGGGCCAACCCTAGCACATGACATATTGCATAGAGTAGTATAGGATATTCAAGCCTTGTAATTGGGCCAAATAGTGTAATATATTTGGATCTTGTATTTAGGCTAACTAATGTAGGACTTTGGGCTTGTATTTAGGCCTTCTATAAAGTAGGGTTAGAATATGGTTATGTAACCTAACAAGGGTTTCAATTGGACTCATTTGAGCTCAAGAGAAACCCTAGGCTAGTTCTAGATGGAGAGAGGGGAATGCTTCTCATATTTTGATCACATGCTCGAATGTGGAAAGCACGAGTAGACAAGTAACATCTAATTCACTTTATGCACCTAAAATTTTGGGAATTCAAATTTGAATTTCCTTATTTTCTCTTCCCTTGTTGGTTGACCATGAACATTATGAATAGGATCCTCCATCCTTTTTGTAAATTTCACTTTTTAATAATTAGAGTTATAAAGCACAAATTGCACATCAACTTGTTCTTGAGTCTCCATAGGATAGTTTTCTTGAATTCCACTACTCATAGCCTTCTTCCTTGAGAGTTGCCATGCTTCTCTCTTAGAAACCTCTCCTAATCCACTTCAAACAATGAATCATCTCTTACTCTATCCATACATTCCACAACCATCCAAAACTTCCTCCTCCATTGAAGATGCAAGACCTAGGAGATTAAACCTCACATAAAATGCCCAATACAGTATATAAAAAGATTAATTGGGTTCATCTAAACCTTGCATATTTTCCCTTACCTAAAATTCACCAATTTTTTGTCCAAATGGAACCATACTTCAAAATTTTCCTTATCTACCTGGGTGTGATGTGAGTGGTACACTGATAAGCGTCAAATTACCATAAATTTCATATCAAATTAAGAATGCATAATAAAAGGATGCATGGAAAAACATCATTAAAGCATGTATTTTCCCTCAAAATGTGTTTGACTCAAAGGAGAAGAGAAAAGAATAATTTGATGGAAACTTGCAGAAAAGGGATGAAAACAACAAACAAAAAAAAAGGATCCAAAAATTGACCAATTTGCTCAATGCTGGAGAAAAAGGTTAAGTGGATTGACTACAAAAAGCAAGAATTGAAAAACTTTCAGAACGTTGAGTGCCAAAAGCATGCAATGAGCGGATTAAGGTCATAAATGGGTCAAGATTTAAAGAATTATGAAGGTTGAGCGAATCCAGAGAGGTTGGGCGAAAAGAGTCCTTCAAGATGAAGAAAGCCCAAATTCGCTTGGAGAGACTTAGAGCCAACCTGAACCAAAAAGGTTGTAGATACAATTGATTTTAGAAGGGGGAGTAGAATGGAGCCTAAACTCAATTCATTTTTTATCAACTCAGGAAAAAAAAACACAGATTAAAAAAGATGAAGGATAGAAAAAAGTATGTACATATATTTATACTAGTTGACCCCAAAATGTAAAAATTCATGTTATCTTAGAAATTTTTAAATGATTCCACATATCACATTTTCACAAGACATCATAATTTTAAGGAAAAATGCTCACTTTGATCTAACAATCTCATCTAAAATAAACAAAATTTAATATTCTGAGTGTGAAAATATGAAAATTCTGGAATATACCCATTTAGTAAAATATCATAACTAAATTTTTTTAAAAAAAATAATTTTTCTAATGAACTCATTTGTCATATACTCTTCTTTTAAGTATATTTAAAATAAAAAATACTCCATGTAGTATTCACAACAGTATGTTCACAAATTTCAAATCCACATGCACTAAAATATGGAAAATAAATCAATGGCCAACAACCACCAAACTTCAAAAATACACAACTCCAAAACTTACAAACTTAAAGTACGACCTCGAACTTTAAGTTAACAAAGTTAAACTCATTTTCAATACTTCACCCAAATACTCATTTTAGTGTCTTGTTAATTTCTTTAAGATTCTTGGTGTTTTTCTAAGTCCATGGGTGTCCCAAGTATTAGGTCCAAGTTATGATTCCTTCTGAGAATGCTTCCAAAGTCCAGCCAAGGTTACACATCTTAAGTCTTATCAAATTTTTATCTGGGGAAGTGCTCTAGAAACAACCCAAACGCAAGTTTAAAATTAAAAAAAAAAAATGGACAGCATATACCATTGAAAAATGGGGTTTCGAAAGCATTAAAAGAATGGTAGAAAACAAGGTAACAAATAACTTCCCTTTCTCATGAAATCGAGAACAAAGGTGCAACATCCAAAAATTTCAATGAAATTTTATTTAAAACAAAAATAAGAGCAGAATAAGAACTTATCATAAATATAAAGAGGGTTTTTCTTCTTCAACTATATAAATTTTTCAAGTGTCCAAAATACCTTTGAAATTTTGATTTGGTTTTTGGCGGTGGAGGGTTGTAGTGGAGGTGGAGGCGAGGCTGAGCTCTGGCAAGATGCATTGGAGGTTGTGGTTGTGATTGGAAGGTTGGGTTATGTTATTGAGATAAGAATGGGTAATTGAATATGGATTTGGGATGAAATGACAAAGGTAGTGGTTTCTGGAAATCGAATTTTGGAAAGACCTTCCCAAATAAGCAATATGGATGCATTTTGTTGTTATCATTCTAGAAATGTTGTTCCACATGTGGCAATATGGGTGTATTTTGTTGTTATCGTTCTAGAAATGTTGTTCCACATGTGGCTCTGTAGGTGCTTCCACATGCACATCTTCATATTAAACATTTTCTTCACCCAAATCACCTTCCACAATATTCTAGGCTCACCGTGTTGTCTTCTTCTAACAAATGTAGTTGGTCTTACCTGGTTTGGCTTACAACTTCTAGCCATTTTACTCTACATGTATATGAATAACATCTCATAAGTTAATTGAAAAGACAAAAAAAACTTTTTGAATTAGACATTCTGGAACAACTTTTGGAAATAGCCTTTTTGGAATATGCTTGCAGAAAACCAATTCCAAAATCATATCGAAAAGGCTATTGTGGAAAGTTGTTCCATAATGCCTAATGTGGAAAGGTCTTATGGAAAAAAAATTGAAATGCAATATGGCAGTACTTTCACCTAAACCTACAGATACCAAAATCTAGGAAATTTTTTCACATCATAATCTGGAAGAAAAAACACACATCACATTTCTTCTCACCACGAACTGCATTTGTGAATACACTGAAGAACCACCAAAAAGTAGCTGCAAATGCATCGATGAACCATCAACAACACTCGGGACTTGAACAAAGCACTTCAAACGCCCTAAAATTACACCCCACAACGGTCGGAATAGTGTTCTTCAACACATAGAGGAAAACAACAAAATCGTAAGACTTTTTAAAAACTTATGCAGGTATTTTTGTCATTTTACCTCTGTGATACAGTGCAGGTTGCAAAATGATATGGAGTAGGAAGCAAAAGCCTATAAAGGAATGTGTGTTGTGGGAAAGGAAGAGAGTTTAGGACGAGAGCCGAAGCTCCTCATAATTTGAGCATTTTCTTCTTGCACCTTTATAGGTTCTTCATGCACCTCCATAATTGTTTAAATTTCAAAACTACCCTTCTGCAAATATTTTTAGGTTAGGAGAGTTGTTTGTAGACTTTCCAGATTACTCAATCAAGAATATAATTTATTTTTTATTAAATTTTGGATTGTACAATTCAGAATATAAAGTTATATTTCAAATTGTACAATCTAGAAGGTCTTTCCAAATTCCAAAATACCTTTCAGATTGTACAATTCAAAATGTAAATTTATATTTCAGATTGTACAATCTGGAAGACATTTTTGCATCAAGTGATATATTCTAGATTATTAAATCTAAAAGGACTTTTCAATTAGAAATACCTTTTAGATTTTATAATATAGAATATGTATTTTTTTAAAGAAACACATTCTGAATTATAGAATCTGAAAGGCGCTCCCATATCTGGAATACCTTCTATATTCTATAATTTGAAATGTGTTTATAAAATGAAAATGAGTCTTAATTATGTAATCTGGAGTGTTTCCAAATCACTCATTTTGGAATAAAAACTGCAAGGCCAAAAGCAATTCAAAACGAACTTTTTCAATGTAGAAGCAACAAAGTTCTTCTATGCATGTTGAACCTCCCGTAATAGGTTGTGCAAATGCTCCAAAATTGTCTAAACCACAACAAAAACCACCAAAAATTGTCAAGGAACGTGAAGGGGTGGTTGGTGTGCCACTGGTGCTCAAGGGTACGAAGAAGGTGAAGGGAGTAGAGTTACTTATTTATTTCATTAAAAGTAAAATTGTATTTTCGTCCAAATGGAGATGTAGGAAGAAACGCCTCATACTTTAGTTGGTCTAACAATAAAGGATGGAAACGATTTGGTCTTAGTCTTCAAGTATGAAGAATGGGGCTCTAAGTTAGTCTCTTGGTGTAGAAAGAGGGAAGAGAACAACTTTCTAAAGAGGGTTGCTTCTTCCTGCACCTCCATACATTCCTGTGACACCCCATAGGTTTTTGTATTCCAAAAATACTCTTTTGTAAAAAAGTTAAAAGATATGAAATTTATGGTATGGTATAATCTATATTTTGGATTACATAATCTTTAAAAGTCTTTTCTAAATTCATGATTAGCTTCCAAATTACATAATCCATAAGCATTTTCCATAACTGATATTAGCTTCCATTACATCCAAAACCTTTTAAGAATATGAGATTTGCTTATGGATTATGTAATCTAAAATATATTTTAAAAATATATTTCAAATTACATAATCCACAAGCTAATATCGAATTCACAAAAGACTTCCGAATTATATAATCCAGAATATCATTTTTAAATAAATATACTCTGAATTACATGATCTAGAAGCTATTTCTAGATTTCATATTAGCTTCCAAATTCTACAAACTCATAGTACACTTTTAAATCCAAAAATATCTTCTGAATTATGTAATCTAAAACACTGAAATCAGTGACAAACTAATGTAAAATTGAGTAGAGGTGTTTGGGAGTGTTATAGTAAAATAAAATAAGAAAAGGAAGAAAGTGAAAAATGTGTGAAATTTTAAGATTAATTTATTTTTTGTTGAAGGAAAAAAAAAAGCTATTTTCACATTTAATATGGGAGTGTCATAAGAACTTATAGAAGCACAGGTGAAGAAGCAACCTACAAAGAGAGGTGGGAGAGAGGGAAGTTTCTACTATGTGAGGAAAGAATGAGGGGAGAACTCTTCCTTGACCTAAGGTAAATGGGCTAGTCAATGTAAGGTTAAAAGGTACTACAATGATTTTTCTTGTCATGCAATCAAATTTAGAAATAAAACACCTAATTTTGACTCTACTCTAACGTAATTCAATTATGCACAAACTCTAAATTAAGTGTCTTACTTAGTGTTTATTAAATTATTTCGATTAAATCAAATGTTGGAAAATATCTAGACTCCAATTGATTGTCAATTTAACCGTAGATCTTAATTCGCTTAAATCAAAATATTAGTTTAAACTAATTAAAATGTTATATACATGTATAAGACAAGTGTAAGACTCTTTAATGCATTTTAGTGTAATGATTTAAACAGTTGAACAAAGTTAACTTTTTAATCATCCAATCCTTATTTAATTTAAAGTAAAAAAAAAAATAAGATATGCCAATAATAACCATAATTTCACCAATTTCACTATTAGTATAAAAAAAATTATCAATTTTTTTACCATCGTCATTATTATTGTTAATATTAATATCATCACTAAAACTACTAGAATGATCCCTACCATATTAATATCATTGTAATTAACACCATCCTCATCATAACAAGTATTATATTATCTTCATCACTATTTATATCGTCAATGTCAATATCATTTATATGCATTTATTATCGTCATCGTTACTACTATAATGATCACTTCCATATTAATTATCACCATCGTTATAGCTTTTTAGTATTTAGTCTATTTTGTGGTACACGTCAAAAACCACGGAATAAGATCACTTATATAAGAATGATATGAATGAACACCTCGTTCATAGATTTTACAATAAATCAAAATACATTGAATATATAAAACAAAAAACAATTAATATACCATGATTCTTGTAATTAGGATAAAAACTAGTTTAAGATTTGGTAAAAAAAGTAATGGATAAAATATTCTAAATTAATTGTTAATAAAAAATACATTTCTAATGTCTAATTTTATTCATATAAAACGTCAAGTAATGAAACACCTAGATAAATTAGATGCAACACAAACCATCTAAAATTAATTCCATTTTAGATGCAACACCAATCATCTAAAGTTATGTAGAGCAACATTCCAACATGATTTAATTGATTGAAAGTCAATATAAATATGCACTGTATTTGTGAAATGGATACGGATTATTCTTGAAAGGAGTTTTTGTTTAATACCGTATCCGAACACGCCAATATAATTCATCAGCCACTTTATAAATGTCAAGAACTTAGAAAACCAGTTCATAAAATTCATTGCTCGTAATTCCAAAACATAACAATTTAATTTTACTTTCAGTTTACGTGATGCGGGTCATTTAAACTCATTACCAATATTTGATCTAATTCAACAAGAATTGGAACAACAATCGACACAGTTGGGTGTTATCCGAATAAACCAATATAAATTATTCTTCACCTTTAAATGTCAAATCATTTTTAAAGGCAGATTGTAAAAAATTCATGCTGGTAGTAATCCCAAAACATGACCCAGGACAATGTCCTTTTTATTTTATTTTTGGTGTACACGATGTAATAATTTAGCCTCACATTATAAAAATCAGAAAAGCCAAAATCTGAACCTACGTCACTAGCAATAATAACCTAATTCAACATGAATTGAGACTCAACATACAGAATATTGCTGTTCAATTTTGAGCTCCCACCAACGCCATGTGCTCTATAAGGTCCAACACGCGGTTGCTGCAACCAAAACCATTCCAAAAACATCAATTAAATGGTACGCATGAACAGAAATTTATAATATTAAGATTGACCAACGAGTCAATGCTATTTAGTCTACATATGCAAAATGCAAGCATACCTGTAACCCCATTCGTTATCATACCAAGAAACCAGCTTAACAAAGGAAGAACTAAGTGCAATGCCAGCCTTGGCATCAAAGATACTTGACCTGAGCAAGGGAATTAATTTTTAATTGCATAAGCCTTTCTATTAACAAATAATATATTCAAAGAGTAGCAGAGAAAGAAATGAAGGATTGAAAGTTCAATTTTCTCTTGTGCAAAAACTACAATTGCTCAAAACCAAACAGGGATCTCGTGTTCTATGGTCTCACTTTCCAACCAGAAAGGTTAAAAAAACAACGTCTGCCTTCAAAGGTAACATAGCAAATACAAATGTACCTTGAATCACCAACGAAGTCATTAGAGACAACATCCTCGTCTGTGTACCCAAGGATTCCTTTCAGTGGTCCCTCAGAGGCATACCTTCGTATTTTTAAAAAGCAAAGTCATAGAAATCAACCAAAAGGTTAGTACAAAACAGTAGAGGGTATAAAAGGTGGAGCAAAAATAGCAACAGACATACTTTATTGCTGATTTAACATCTTCATAAGAAGCATTCTTCTTAAGCCTGCAAGTCAAGTCCACCACAGAAACATTGGGAGTCGGTACACGGAATGCCATCCCAGTGAGTTTTCCATTTAACTCAGGAAGAACTTTCCCAACAGCCTGTGATTTCATAAAACAAACCCGGATTTACATACCTATAATGAAAATAGTAAACTTAAAAATGTGTCCATCCATCTTACCTTCGCAGCACCTGTTGAACTTGGAATTATATTTTGGCTTGCCCCTCTTCCCCCTCGCCAATCCTTCATAGAAGGGCCATCTACAGTCTTCTGTGTTGCTGGGTGAAGAAAGAATTGGATGTTACCAATGCTTCATATAAAGGAACTGTTTGACCATAAGAAAACTAGAGGCTACAATTAGCAGGTTTGCAAAGATACCTGTTGTCGCATGTACAGTTGTCATTAAACCTTCAACTATTCCAAACTCTTCATGAACCACCTGATAATAATTTATGTAAGTTACATACTTATATGCAAGTTTCCCATGGGACAGAGGAAGGGGTGAACATGTTAAATCTTTATATGGACTAAATTGTTTCTAACGCAGTGACCCAATATTGTACGCCTGAGTTTTTACAAAGAATCTGTAGATAGTTATGTTGTTAGCCTAAGAAATACAAGGGTTTCTGTTAATGTGCCTGTAGATAGTTATGTCACATGTACTATTGATTAGGCCCACTGATGATGGCCTTATGTTAGCATATCAGTTGTAGTATATAAATAATAGGAGTTAATAAGGATTTCATTTCATCTAGAGAATTTTCAGAGAACTGGGGCCTTCAGGCACTAGGAGGTGCATACGCTCGAAGTTCCACAAGTTGCACACCACTGAGGGGAGGAGAAACACCATATTCTAACAAAACAAGATACCAGGTTTCTATCAACCAGTTGAATAACACAGTGCCCCATTATTATACACCCGTGGGTTTTTACAAAGTATCTGTATGTTGTTAGCCTAAGAAAAACAAAGTTTTATGTTAATGTGCCTGAAATTGATTAGGCCCATTGAGGATGGCTTTATGTTAGCATATCAGTAGTTGTATATAAATAAGGAGTTAATAAGGATTTCATCTTGAGAATTTTCAGAGAATTGGGGCCTTAGGCACTAGGAGGTGCATACACGATAAGTTCCACAAGTTGAGCACAGCATTGAGGGGAGGTTTCAATCAACTAGCCGAATAAGTTCTAGATTCAGAAAGATCAACAATAACTTCTAGATTCAGATAGATCAATAATAACATCAGAAGATATTTAATTAAAGGGAGAAACATAGCATTATTAGTTGAAGAATAGATAAAAGAATATTGCATGTCTTGGGACACACCCTAGAAAGCAAATATCAGCCCACCACGAACGACCATACAGATTCAAATATATCAGTATTAACTCCATTGAGTTCAAAATAAATTGTAGAAGACTGGATCTATTTCAGTAGAAAAGATATAATTGAAGACAACATGACAGTATAAGTTGAAGGATATATAAAAATATATGGCTAAAAGACTGGATCTATTTCAGCAGAAAATATCCAGACACACAAAAGGATGTGTCACAGAATGACTCGGGTTTTTTGGGCCTATATTATTTTCCTTGCTCTTTAAGAGGAGAGCTGCCATTAAACCTTTAAGATACGTTTAACACCGTCAAACTACATAAAGACATATTCTAATTACAAAGAAATCCTTCAGTTCAATAAAGCTTGCAAAGCATGAGCAATCACACCTTGGCAAGAGGAGCAAGACAATTTGTTGTACAGCTTGCATTAGAAACAATGTCCATTTCTGGGTGGTATGTCTTCTCATTCACTCCTACCACAAACATTGGAGCATCAGCAGATGGAGCTGATATTATTACTTTCTTGGCACCAGCCTACAGTGTAAAAATCAAATTAAAATTTGATGCTGGAGGGTAAGACAATGAAGAAGAGAAGGATGAAAGAAACACAAGACTTAGTACACACAAGTATTTGAGTACCTTCAAATGTGATGAAGCTTTTTCCAGAGTTGTGAAAACTCCCGATGACTCGATGACATAATCAGCCCCAAAATCACTCCATTGGATCTCCGCAGGATCTCTGAAATACAGAAACAAAATTTGTTCATGGCAATCTATTTAGTACTCTTTACACCTACACTAATATCGCAAACCAGTAACAAGTTAGTAACATTCACTTTAATTGTCAGATCTCAACTCATGATACCTTTTGTTCACAACTTTAACCTGCTTTCCATTAATTTCCAAAGTAGAGTCATCCAAAATTTTAATGGTCCCCTTGAATGGACCATGAGTAGAATCGTATTTAAACATGTAAGCCTACAAGAAAAAAATATAGATAAAGAAAAATGTAAGGATGAAATAATGAAGAGAGAATAAAGCAATTATAAATAAAAAACAAAAGCAACAATAATAAATGAATAAAAAAGATAATGCAACAATAAAATAATTGAAAAAAAAATTACATGCAACAACAAATAAATAAAATAAAAGATAAATATATTGAAAAAAGTGGAATACAAGCGTGCAACAATACATCACCTATTTCTCAAATGTTTTAGAACATCAATTGTCATTGTATGTACTGAACAGCATGATTACTACTACAGAGTAAACTACTACCTTTAATCCAGAAAAATGCAGGCACAAATATTTAAAAGGATTTTGTAATTGTTTTAACTCAATCTCTATGCTTACTTATATTTAAAAGGAGTTTTTCTATATTATCATAAGAAATTGGGTGTTGAACAAACAGATAAAGTCCTCTTAGTTTGGACCAAAACAATAAAGCCCCTTAATTTACGGTTCCATTTGGAATTGAATCATACAGAGAAAAATTAAATGAGGAAAGGAAATACTAAGATAGAGCATGAATTTTTATTTTTTTTTTGAGATATGTTTTCAAACAGATCAAAGATTGGATTCTCCCAAGATTAGACAAGGCTTCATGACAAAATAATAAAATACTCTAAATAAATCTCAAGCTATGTAAAATAACAAAAGGCAAGGAAACAACATGGACCATAGTTGAAGAACATCCTAATTGAATCACCATAACAGATACAAGACAAATTATGTCACTAAAAATTGGGAAAATAGAAGGCATCCAAGATTAGAGCATTATACTGACAAGTTTGCTTCATATTATTTTGAAGAAAAGTAATCATTTGTCTCTGTCAGCTTCCCGTGGGAATTAGAAATATAGGGTAGTATCTCCTAATTTTATTCCTCACCAAACATGCTATAATGTAAATCTCATTTTTAAACGTACTGATAAAACAACAAAAAGAGTTTTCAGATAGATATGTGTATCTCCATATACATACATAAAAACACACACAAGAAAATACATATTTAATATAGTCTCTAGATCTATAACCAGTATAACAGTACATACCATATATTTTGCATCAACAAAAGGATCATTAATTGCAACAACATCAATATCATCTCGTGAAGTAGCTACACGTAGCACCAACCTTCCAATTCTACCAAAACCTGCACATTTCACCATAAGTACATGTATGTTATCTATAAACAAAAAAGAAACATTCCATGAATACGTGTTAGACATTTTAAAACAAAGCTTTCATCTCCTACATAACTACATTTTAGGTGACACTTTCTAACAACGGTTCTTTCAGGCTCCAGCAACTGATATGCAGGTTCCTAAGACCAAATTATAAAATGTATAGAAGAACCAATAGTGTTCTACTTTTTTCATTTATAAAATGAGGATTCACAAAAATGTCATTTAAAATCTCTCAGGTTAAAGTATACGAAATCCAGTAAATATTAGGCCAAATTTGATTATCTTCATCAAACATTACCAATTTCATCTAAAGCAATTTAGACAGCTCAAGACATCTGTTTTATGAAAGCATTTACATGTCACAGTCATAAGCATCGGCAGTCACTTTGAATATAAAAAGGTTGAAGATTTCTTACGAGCTATCCTAAATAAAACAATGATAAAATGAAAAGATAGTATGGAAGGAAAATCTTAAAATAATTCATCATCTATGACGAATAATGTATTCAATGAAAAATTGAAAGTTCATAATAAAATTAAATGCAGCAAGTAGATTCAATAAACTACTAAGGGAAATCTCGTAACAAGAAAGTTACCATTTATTCCAACTCTAGTCTTCCCAGTGCTCCTTGATTCTAAACAGACCAAACCAACCACAAGTCAGAATCAAGAAATTGCATGCAGATCACACTAATATAAAATACAATGGTAGTACTATTCTTACGCTGGGTGGGGAGAGGGATTTCTGTCGCTGTGGATTTAATAGGCTGGATCCCCCGAGCAGTGTAGTTTCTGTGTAAACACCAACAAGTCAGAACCACAAATAATTAATTTACCAACTATTGAAGGAACCGGAATATGAAAGAAAAGAGGAGCTCAAGGTAAAAAAGTTTGAGCAACTCAACTGTAAGACTAATGAGTCACATTGAATTGAATTACCAAATATACTGCTCTCTAATCCCATAGATTTTACATTACAAGTCGAGGCGTTGCTAAATACCTGAATCGTACAGCATACATATAGATACATTAGCAAAACACTACATCCAAGAAAACATCAATACAATAACAATGAAACGTCAGAAAATTAAGCATGTAAAACTTTTTATTGACAATCGAAACTTTTCTTAACCATCCAAAATTGACAATCGAAAATTTTTCCTAAAAGTCTCTCACAGATTCTCCTTTCTTCAGAAAACGCTACAGAGTGTTCGCACCTACCCCGTTTTCTGAGCAGGAAAAGAAAAACAGGTTCCCACCAAATCCAAACTTTGAAAACTAAACATGACTATAATCAATACAATACGAATAAATAAATAAATAAACAAACAAAAAAGTGAAAGCCTAAATTATTAAATTGCGGTATCGTTGCAAACCTTAATATTGCCAAAAAATTTAAGTAATTTGCCATCACTACAATCCAAAAACCTAGACGTTACAGCTTGAAATATCAAAAGCCGATCGTACAAAACCTTGAACAGCTAAATTTTCCATTCGATTTTTCAAGTGAACGCAAGAAAAAAATGAATATGAAAAAACTGAAAAGCTTTAAACAATCAATAAAAAAAAGTGTTGGTTCTCTGAATAACCAAATAGAGCTAAACTCATCAACCAAACAAACAAAACAAATTACACCGCGGGAACCGAAACGCATCACATCATAGTCCATTTCAGTTCGGTTCAGTTACAGTATTCTATGATACTTAATAACCAAATGCAGGAAAAAGCTGAAAATGAAAGCAAAAATCGAAGAACGAGGAGAGAATCGGCGACGCGGGAAGAGACCTTGAAACGATCGCAGGAGGAAGGCGCAACAAACGCGGATCTGAGGAAAGATGAAGCGGCCATTGGAGAAGGCGAAGAGAGCAAAAACCAAACCCTAGAAAACGGAAGAGTGGTTTTTGCCAGCAAAGAAGAATAAGAACGACGAAGAGTGCGAATACGGCACTGTTTTTCTCGTTTTCTTTTATTTTATTCGCACCACCCTAGCGGAGCTTCTTATGGAATGCTGCCAATTACTCTTTCTCTCTCAAGTTTCAACGTCAATGTATCACGCCCTTTTTGAAAACGGAGTGAGTAATCACGTGCGGGAGAGTCTACAACTAATAATAAAGTAAAGTAGTGCGGAAGATTCGGGGAAAAAAAATTCGGGTGAAGGGAACAATATACGAGAGGTATCTGACTCAATTTTTCATCTTTATTTTGTTTTTTTTTTTTTTATTTTATATTTTTTCGGTTTTTATTATTATTTTTCTGTAATTTTTATTTATTTTTTTTCTTTTTTTTATTTTTATTGTTGTTGTTTTTATTTTTTATATTTTATATTTTATATTTTTTTTCTTACACATTAAGTGTAGTACTTCCATTAGTTTATTTTTTTTAAGTTTTTGCATTTAGGTAGACACTTCAATATTATCTGTGTCCACAACTAATTAATATTAATTAACTTTAGTTTTTTTATAATTATGTCATGTATTTTTTACTTGAAATTAACATTATTACATCATTAATAATAATAAAAATAAATATTAATTTATATTTATAGATTCAACTTTTATGTTGTAGGGTTTAATTTTTTATTTTTTTCATTCTTAAAAAAATAAGCTAAACATTTTTAATTTATTACTTTTTATTTTTATTTTGTAAAAACTCAATTCTTTATTCATTAATAACTATTTTCAACATTAAAAATATTTATTTTTTAATGCATTCAAAATTAAAATTATAAATTTATTAAATTTTTTTTTACTTTTGAAATGATGCTAGATAGAGAAATAAAGTTAGATGGGAAATAAAGTAAATAGTGTTACATGAGAAAATGAGTTAGAGATATCTCTAATTTATATTATCATTTTCACATCCAAACATATAAAACAATATATATTGTGTCACACCTTTAGTCTATAGATAACATAGTTAGAATAATCATCCCATTTAAGGTATTGTTCATTTTGAAGTTTGGTAGTTTGGTGGTTCTTAACTATTTTTATGTATTTGAGGATTAAAGGAAGAAGATGTATATAAATTGTCCTTAGTCTCAACTTCTAAGTGATGTGAGACTATATTGCGTGTATCGGAACAAGCCCCTAGTAGAGGCTAAGAGCTTGTTGAGATAACATCATCAGGGATAATCCCCTTCGGAGTTCAAAGTTTTATCATGATTTTGTCCTTAAAAGGAGTCTCGGATGGTTAAAGGAGGAAGGTGTATATAAATTATCCTTAGTCTCGACTCCTAAGCGATATGATACTATATTGGATGTACTAGAACAAGCCTTTTGTAGAGGGCTAAGGGAACTAGGGTTTGTCTTTGGTTGTAACCACTTTTCCATTCCCTTGGGGAACAAGAGTTCATCATTGGAACCTCGTTTCGTCCCCACAAAGGATACCAATATTTCGACCTCAAGTCCATAGATAACATCACTAAGGTCAATTACCCCATCCGATGTATTGCCCGCTTTAGAGTTCGGCGCTCCTTCACAATTTCGTTCTTAAAAGACACATCAATGGATTAATGAAGGAATGTGTATATAAATAAGCGATGTGATTATTGAGTGTATCAAAACATCTTGCAAAATCGATTGTTTTTCATAATTCATATTCTTTTGAATGAAACATCTTCCTATTTTATACTTTGTTATGAGATATGCTTAGTAAAAACTATAGAGTTATTAAACTTTAGTCACATAGTAGTCTTTTTCTAGGTGTCCCTTCATAGAGTTTGAAAAGTCTTAATTTAGTATTTTATGTTTTCTAAAAGGTTCATTTAGTTAAATTATGATTTTTAAAAATGCCTTTTCATTTATTAGCATTAAAATTATTTAAAAATATTATTAATTTTAATTTATTTTATTTATAATACAATTTATAATATACGCATAATGACAATTTATAAAAAAATGACGTTAATTTTAACCTGTGAAATAGTTATATTGTTGTTTTTTAAAAGTTAAGGGACTTAATTAAATATTGAAAAAGTTAAATTATTGCATTTTAAAAATTGATAGACTTAATTAAACCATAGAGTAATGAAATTAAAAAAATAAATAAGTAATTGGATAAAAAATTATTAAACCTAATCTAACAAATAAGTCATTCAAATTTGTTAACTTAATTAATTTTTTTATTAAAGCAAAATTTTAAAAACATAAAATATCATATTGAAAATTTAAAACTTAATATATGAAAACATAAAGGATTAAAAATACTATTTATCCGTAAAATATTTAAAATTAATTGCATTAACTTTAAAACATAAAAATTATCAGTAAGAAAAATTAGAACTCCAATTTCTACGTACTGACAGTTTAAATTAATTATTCAAAATCTATTTTAATAATATTTTTAAAATAAAATATTTATTATACTTAATTAGTAAACAAGTTAGTAATCAAGTTATAAAAAAAATTTATATACTCATTGCGTATAATTTTTTTTTAGTTTAATGACTCGTATAACTATAATATAATTTTATCTTAATTAGTCTTTATATTTAAAAATAATTTATTTTTAACTTCATATATATATATATATGTATATTTATATATGTATAGATTGGGATCGAGTGAATCCATGTCATATGGTATCGAAAGCTGCTTGACCGCATAAAAATAATACATCAAGATTAAATATAATGTATCAAGAATAAGAAGAAACAATTGATGATTAGCAATTGTTCAGTAGGTAATAGGTATTATCTAGGTTTTATACAAAAATATATATGTGTATATATATATTAAAATAAATTATGAAAATTAGTGATAATTTTTATTTTATCATATATTATTTTTATTTTTTGATAAAAAAAATAATTGTAACTGATTAAAAAATTCAATAATTAAGATAATGATTTAAAAATTAATAAAGCTTATCCTTACAAATAAATTTCAAAATCTGTCAACATATTTTTAATTAAGTATCATCTTGAATTAATAGCCAAAATATTGACCTATGTCTAAGAAATATAAAAGCAAGATTTAAGTTATTAATTTATATTTATATTCTAAAAAAAAATACAAAGATTGAATACTTTAAAAAATAAAAAAATAAAAACTCAATAAAAGAACTTGAAAACCAAAATCACATTATAATTGCAATTTTTACTTAAATAATGAGAATCTAAATAAAGAATCATTGAAGGATATAAAAAAAATAGTTATATATATAATTTTAGGGTTGTAATAGTTTTTATCCTAATGTCATAAAATATTTAAGAACATATTTATTGGTACATGTTTTTATAAAGATATAATATTTAAACATCTTGCACTAGAGGCAAAAAAAATACTTTCATTATAAAACTCTCAAGATCTCCCAACTAATAAAAAAATATTATATTTCAAATTATCTTTTGTTATAACAAAATTATTATTGACAAATTTACTTGACTTAGAGTGAGGCCTACTATTAGACCAAAAATTGAATTAGATTTTATATTGTACATTATATGAAATGAAGGCCCCAACAAAAAATTAGTGTAAAATATCAAAATAAGATTTTGCAATAAAGACATTCTAAATTAATTTTCAACAATGAAGTTAATAAATTTTGTTATTAATAATCTAGAATTTGGGTAAAAAGTTGTTTTATAGTGAATAAATGAAAAATATTAAAAAAAATATTATTTTAATTTTTCTTAATAAATATAAATGAACTTAAACTATCTGCTATTTTTATAAAATATAAATATAAATTATTATTATTATTATTATTATGTGTGTATATACATATATATATATATACATATTTAGAACTTCCAATAAATTACACATAAATTAAATTTAAAATTTTAAAAACATTATATGAGAAATTCAAAAAAATAGTTTTTGTATAAATTTAAAGAAACATATTATAATTTATTTTCTTAAAAATCTTTTAGAAAAATATATCTAAATAATATCTTACATATGAATATGCCCACCTTTAGGATGGTCGAAGGTGTGTAAGGGTTTCTAAAAGATGGTGAGATGGGTTCTGATAAGTGAGAATAAAAGTAGAAGAGATTGAGATGGGTAGGTTTTGTGTTGCAACATAGAATGATAAGGAACAACACATGCTCCCTTTCCTAACACCAAGAGTCACCAACCAAATTTGAGAATAAAATATGGTACGATGATGGCGGTGGCTTGGTTTGGTGTGCTGAGAAAAAAATGAGGATGGATACAATAAAATACATGTGTTGAATTGACCTTAGTTTGGTACAGATGTTTGAATGGGACACCCACACATGTGACTTTAACTAATGTTGAGATGTCCGCAAAAGGGATCAAGGAATGGAATATGCTTCCAACATCGAAAGAGGCAAATGCCTAATATAATTTGATTATATGGTTAGTGTTAGTGGAGTTAGAAAATCACATATCGATGATTAAAGATAAAAACAATTTCACAAAATACACGTGATTAGTGGTGATATCAATCGGTGATGATGTGAATTTTTTTTTTAAAAAAAATTGGATATTACAATTATTAAAATGTTGAAGTAAAAGTTCGGTATTCAACTTTCAAAGATTTCATAAGTTAGACTTCAAAGTCCACTTAACAATTAAATGTACTTAGATTTCTAATATCTAAAATTGAAAACTTCTTGAATATTAATACCTTTTGTTCATCATCCATAACTCGTACCCAAAGATTTCATTGTTAGTTTTTAGTGGATTTTTTTTCTCAATTACATTTTATTCTTTAAGAAATTAAGAAATTTGAGTCCCCTTCCATACTAACAAAGTAATGATAATATTGCTTTTGATATTTGAATCTTTGAGTGAATGTTTAAGAATGAATTTAAATTACTAAATACACATTTTTCTAAACTAACTTTATACTTTTTTGTAATTAACTCATGCTTTTCCCACCTGATAAATTTGAGACAATTACTTCAATCCAATCAATTTAAACCTGTGTCTAATCATGGAGGCAAAATGATCAAAATGTCTTCTGTAAATTTTAGATAGTTAGGAGTGAAGGATCAAATCAAAATATATTTTGAATTTGAATTTCTGGAATGCTTTTGTAGATTCTGAAATTTCTTTTCCAAAATATGTTTCAAAATTTATTTTCTAGAATGTGATGTGAGTTTCTATTTACACTTCCTGTTATTACTAATACAGCCCCTTTTATAATTAGATTTCCAAGGTATATTTTGCACTCTCCATTTTTCTGCTATATATTAAAAAAATTGTTCTAGTGTCAAATTTTTATCAACTATTTTCATACCTAAAACACTACTTATCTTTTTCCAACTTCGGAGATACTTTTAAATTAAAATAATTATTTTAAAGTTTGCAAAACTGTAAGAGCTTTTTTCTTCTTAGACTCTACGCCTACTGCACTACAAACACTATCTTACCCCTTTTCAACTTCTACATTTTGGTTGAATGCTGAGAAGTGAAACTGGAAAACAAAAAAAGACCAAGAAAAAAGAATTAGAGTAATCAGTGGCTTGATTGAATTAGGTAAACAGAAGGTGAAAATTGAGTAAAAAGTAAGATGATTTTATTAAATATTCATAATTTTACTTTATTGTTTATTACTATTATTTTTATTATAAAAAATGAAATAAAAGTTAAAGCAACAACTTTTTCTTTTAATGGGTTTCCTCTTTTTAAAAAATGTCCAGTTTTTCGATACCGTTTTATGCATTCTCTTTCTTTTGGTTTCTTTTTGCCGTCCTAAGTAAAGAAACTTGTGCTTTCGGATTGAATCATTGGGAAGGGAACAAGAAAAACAATGGTTGAGGTAAATATCTCTCCTCTTTTTTTGTTTTGGATTCTTTCCTCATATTGGTCATTTTTAAGAGTATTTCTTTGTCGTGAAAAAATATTTTTTCTTGTTTATGTTGCTCAACCGAAGAAGAAATATGTCCTTATTATGCTTCTAGCTGTGATTGCACATAAAGAATTAATTGAATAACATTTGGATCTTAGAACTCCACATCTTTTATATTTTAATATTTAGGAAGAGTATCATTATGTTCTATTTTAAAATTTTATATTTGGATCATTATCTGGATGTAATTTTGTTATACAAATAAGCAATATGCAACGTATTAATGTTTGTTCAAGATTTAAGTTTGTTCTTTGATGACTTTTTTCGATAAATGCACTGTACTGTCAGAAGTAATAATGTGTCCATAATGACGGATATCGAACCCACAAGGAACAATTGAATAATCAAGTAAAATATTCACTAAATATAAAACAGAATAATAAAAGTGTATTGAAAATTGTTGTGATGACAATCATTAATAAGAGAACAAGTCAAAGAATTTATTGTTTCAATTGGAAAAATAGGGATTGAGTTTCAAATGTCTCACTCTTTTGTATTTTGATTAGCATGGTAATATTGTGTCCTTTGATTAATATTGATGCTCGTATAAAAATCATTTATATCGATTCCTCGCATATAAAATTTATTAAGATGCTTCCTAAATATCGATTCCTCGCATATTTATAAAAACAACTTATTATTAGGATCAAACGTTGATAACAATTAACATTTTAAGTCTATTCCTAGCACTCAAATACGTTAAGTATTATTGATTAGGTCAGAACCTAAAAATACTTTCCATACAAATTTAAGATTCTAGATCAAGAATTAGAAGCAAAACAATCATACCAATAATCAATCAAGAACAAAATATTAGGTTTAGATATCACCTCAATACATAAGAAATCCCAAAGGGTAGAATTAGCCACTCGTGATAGCATGAAAAGAAGATCCAGGATGTTTCTCCTTAACGACTACCTCCTCTAATGTTTCTCACAACTCCTATTCTCCCAATTGGATTACAAGTCACTCAATGGTGTTTTCCTCTCAACCTTGCACACCAGGGTTGTGCCTTAAACCCCCTATTTAACCTAATTTGATTGGGCTGAAGTGGATTCTCGCTTGAGCAAGCAAAACGTCGTCCAACTCAACTTCACTAGTGCTATCTTGCTTGAGCGAGCTCCCCTGGTGATGAGATGACTCTTTTGCGCGTTTGGGCAGCTTTGGTGAGTGTTGATGCATTCCAACTTTCTCTTTTTAGCTTTGTATATTTTCCTTTTGCCCAATTATCTACATTCTCCCATAGAATCCTGAAATTAACACAAAATTTAGGAATAAATCATTCGTATTCAAATAAAATCACAAAATATGTAAAAAGGTATAAATTCATAAATTAAGGGTTATTTTGTACTTATTTTAGCAATTAATACTCATAAGTGCCTACATTTTAATATGAAATATTACTGAAATTTGACATTTATCATTCTTACCGAGTTGGAATAGTATGAGGTAGATGTCCGAGTTGTACCTCTTCGTTGAAAGGTTGTCGAACTTTGATGAAGAAGACCGATGATGATCCACTTGCAGAAGATTCTTTGACGTTTAAGTTAGTAAAAACTTAGAAAGATATGAGAGTAATTAAGTGTGTAAGAAAGTATTGAATTCAAACGAGTGCTCCCTGAAGTTATATTTATAGGCTTTTGAGCCTACTAAAATATCTAATTAACTGATATTTGTTGTCAGATATGAAGCCAAATTCAATGGCAACAGAAGTAAGTTTTTAAGGGTACCTGAGTTATTCAGATCTACATGTGCTTAATATCCACTATCGCAAGTGTAGAATATGGGAGCTTTGATGTTTCAAATCCACATGTGAAGCTGTGTTGCTTTTTGGTTTGGGTTTAGATTAGGTTGTTTAGAATCTTTGTTAAGATCAGTTCTTAATCCTACACAAAGCTTGATCAATCAGTTTTAAAGAAACTAAGTGTTTTTCCAAGCAAAGGGAAAACAACCGGTTGATTTATCAAAATAATCGGTTGTTTGTAACTTAGTTGGCTTAAGGTTTTGAAACTAAATCAAGTCTTTGCGAAAATCTTTCATAAAAAAATTCACCCCCTCTTGTTTAAGCCATCAATTCTTACAACAAGTGGGTATTCTATTTTCAATATTAGGTAGTACATAAGCCCCCCAAGCTTGGGAATACAGTGTTAGGGTAATTAGGCTTTCATTTCGAACTCAATTAAGATGACATCATTTGGCTGATCTTGTGAAAATGGGTCGTATTTTCATGACTAGTCATAGGCCGAGAATTACAACTATCCTCTTAACTTGATGGTCCGAGCTTATATAGCTCGATGGTCTAAGCCTATATAGCTTGATGATCCGAGCTTATTATGATTAAAGTGCAATTAAAACCATAATTATTGCTATGAAATGGTAATTAAAATAATTGTAATGATACGTCCTAATGAGGGGATAAAACCTCATGAATATTAATGAGGGTTTTTTATTTCTAATAATGATTTATATGGTTTTGAAGTTCCATGTCGGTTTGACGGCTAACGTTTCACGCAAAAGTTGTCCTAAGGAGACACGTTGCCGTAGGTTGATAAAAATCAAATACAACACATTCTATCATCTTGTGTTTCTTGCTTATGAAGAAGTACGTGTGACTTGTTCTCGTTCTTCCTCCAACCCTTTTGTTCTTCCTTGCTTGCATTGCTCATCCTTTGTTGTCTAGGTACGTTCTAATGTCTGCTTCCTCTGCTTCATCTTCTTCCAATCTCCTTTCTTCCTTTGGGAATAGTCTTCTCGCGGGTAGAGAGGTTGTTCATATCAGAGAAGACTCCTCGACGATTCATAGTGACTCATTTTTCGTAAAAGGGACACTTTGGAGGAAATGATTCCTAACACAACGATTATGGTCAAGCCCATCCTCATCGTGCCAACGACGAATGTCAGGGTGGCACCTACCACTACATCAAGGAGGAACAATATTGTCGTGGTTTCAAAGTGAATAGCCTACGCCTAAGATTTCTGGAATATCTCTAAGCCATTTTTTCCCAAGAGAGCGAGGAAGGATAAGTTCCTTACGATCTTCAATCCTGAGTACTCTTGGGTGTTTGGTGAGGTCACCTCCTACACCTCCAAGTTCACCTTGAGGTAGACTTTATTACCATGTCATTGACATACACTTCCATGATATTACCTATAAGATCCTTGAAGACCTTATAAAAAAGACATTGGTAAGTCGTTCCCATGTTCTTAAGGCCAAATGGCATGACATTATATAAGTAACTAGCTCCCTCTACCATAAATGTCATCTTGTCCTTATCAAACAGGTACATTCTAAGTCTTTTTTACTCGGGGTATGCTAAGGAGCTCGAATCCCGAGGTACTATCCACAAGCCAATCAATACTCGATAGTGGATATGTGTCATTGGGACACACATTGTTTAAGTTAGTGTAATCGGTACATATCCTCCACTTACTGTTTTCCTTCTTGACCATCACCATATTTGACAATTAGATGATATATACAATCTCCTTGATAAAGTCAGCTTTAAGGAGTTTTTCGACCTCCTAATCGACCATGAGACGTGTCTCTTCGTTGAGCTTATGGTTCTTCTGACCCACAGGTTTTGCCTAAGGAAGTATGACAAGATTGTGGCACATGAAGTCTGGGTCTATGTCAGGCATATTTGCAAGGCTCCAGGAAAACATATCAGTGTTGCTAAAAAGTACTTTCTCTATTTCATCCTATAGAGCTTGGTGAGTGGTCCTCCCAACCCATGTATGTTGAGGGGGAAAGAATAAAGTTGTACCATGATCATTAGTTCATTGAAAGTGGATCAATTTTCTTCGTATTCGACCTTGGGATCCAAGTCTACTTCATGTACTGGATGTATCTCTTCAATATTGTGGACATGTTGAGTGGTGTCGTGCTCTCCAAACATTTCGAGGATGGGGCCAGTCTGTGTGGTATTGATTGAAGACAGAGCCTTTACTAAGTAAGGTGTGACTTTCAAACTTTAGGCATAATATTCTCGAGTAGCTTTGGGATCAACCTTCATTGTGAGGATGAAGCCATTATCATTAGGAAACTTCATGGCCATATATGGGGTAGATACAAAAGCGGTGAGTTATATGAGGTGTTTGTTTCAACCAAAATGTACCTGATAGTTAATGTTCGACACGTCGTACTAATATTGAATGCCATGAGTAAATCAATATATCCCTTGGTGTGCACTCGCTCCCCTGCAAATCCCAATAGTGGATTTGGGTAACATTTGATCGTCGAATAGGGGAAGCTCAAGCTTTAGATAATTCGATTTGTACAAGACATCAACCGAGCTCCCTTGGTTGATGAGGATTTTGTGTACTCTTCAATTGGAAATAATGGCGATGACGACTACTAGGTCATCCTGATCAGGGTCATGGATGCAGAAACCATCATCTGTAAATGTAATTGAAAGGAATGATCAGGGTGGTAAGGAGTTTTGCGAATTGATGCTCTGAAGATGCCTCTTTTATGCCAATATTGAGCTTCCTCCACTTGCGAATCCCCTTGCAATAGTGTTAATAGTCCCTCAAACTTCATCAAGGTTTGAGTTTGGTTGCTCCCTCTGTTCTGTTTCAGGTTAAGGGAGGGAGGAGGAGTAGGTGCCTCTACTAGAGATTGTCCTCAACCCTGACCTTGATATCCTCTTTAGAAGCCCCGACCTTGACCTCGCAATCCGCGTGTCCTCATCCACACCCATATTGGTCATTATGAACAAAATGGTCCAATGTCCCATATCATATAAGCACTTCGACCAGGTTGCACACTTTGTGACATTTTTCTGTAGTGTGGATGATAGTTGTATCTCTTGGTTGGATTAGCAAAATGGGGTAATGGCGTTGGTTAGGTTACTCAGACGAGCTTGAGATTAAAATCCTCTTGTAACATTGTATCTCAACTTGCATTAAGAGGTTTGTATGTTTTAAATTTATTGTACGCCTTTTCTTGAAGTTTAGAGTGTGGGCGGGTGGAGCGATGTTATAAGCTTTTGCTCTCTTTTTGGCCTCCGAGCTCTCTTCAATGTTGATGTATCTAGTTGTTTGAGCTCATAATGTACAAAGGGTATAGGAAAGACCCTGGTCAGAGTTCTAACTGTTAGAATGTATGGCTTTAAACTAGAGGGGGGGGGAGGGTGAATGGTTTAAATAGGGTTTTCGCAAACTTTTTAGTCTAGAATGAAATTCCTTTGAGAAAACTTGATTCAGAATTCAGTTTGCCAAAAACACAAAGCAATTTAATACAACACCAAAAAAACAATCGGTTGTTTCGCAGAAACAATCGGTTGTTTATACTAGTTGACAAATATACAAACTGAAATTAAAGAGTTTAAGGGAGAGAGAGATTGCACACACAATTTATACTGGTTCACTCTTAAACCAAGAGCTACATCCAGTCTTCACAGAAACCACTGGGGAATCCACTAAGTAACCAAACCTAGATTACTTACACACACCACCCAAGAAGTGACCTTGATCCCCTCAAGAAACACACTTCCTTTGGCTCAGTACGTACACCACCAAGAATGTTGATCTTGACAACCTCAAGAGCACACAACACTTATTGGCCTAACACACCAGAGTTTACACAAAGTACAGAAGGATTACACTTGTTACATAATGATATGAAATCAATACAAATGAAATCCTATTCCACTCTCTCTTGATCAAATCAAGCTCAAAGCAATATTTTAACTCTTGAAAGCAAAATCAATGAACACTCAAATCTGTTTTTCTATGATTAAATCTCAGTTCTTGTTTGTTAAAAAAGATGAACAAACTCTTTATAGCTTTCAAAGAATGGTCAAAGAATTTAAAACAGGAGCACATTCAGTTACAAAATCATTTAAAGCTCAGTCAACACACAAAACATTTTTCTGTTATGATTTGAAAACAAACAATCGATTGAATGTGCGAATTAATCGGTTGTTTTGGTTTGACAACTAGTCAATCACCAAAAACAGTTTTCAACCTTTTTCAAAACACCTAAGAGTAAAACAATCTGTTGTTTTGACAAAACAACAAGTTGTTTTTTACTTAGTTTGAAAAACACTTTCAATTCAAAAGGTTTGAAAATGCTTAAGCTTTGGATTCAATCAAGAGTGGATTTACACAGATAATCTACTCCAGATCCTATTCTAAAGCACCTCAGCAACAACAAGCACATCCAGCCTTCCATCAAACTCAAAGGATTTGGATTTTTCAAAGCTTGAACACACTTGATTCAACAATCTCCCCCTATTTGATGAAGACAAATCCCTGGTTGCTTGTGTTGGACTTGATTGAATCTAAAGCAATTCCAGTAAAAACAACATATATACAATCCAGTGTTTCCTACAACAACATATTAGTTTTTCACATTTTGAAAACAATGTACCAGACAAACAATCGGTTGTTTACACGAAACAATCGGTTGTTACCCGAAACAATCAATTGTTTCTATCAGCAGAAGCAAAAACAGTTATGATATCAGAGATTTCAGCAGTTTTGAAACACTTTTTCCAGAGAAAGACACACAAGAACCAATCAATTCTCCCCCTATTTGTTTTCACAAATAGACTATAACAATTATAAGATAGATTTAGGAAAGATTTTGAAGGTCAAGAATGCCTAACTCATTTCGCAAAAAGAAGAACCTTTCTATTGGTAGCGGTTTTATGAAGATATCAGCTAGTTGCAGTTTTGTCTCAATAAACTTCACTTCACAGTCCCCATTGCTTACTTGATCCCTTATGAAATGATGGCGAATCTCAATATGCTTAGTTCTTGAGTGTTGAATCTGATTTTTGGTAAGATTTATAGCACTTGTGTTGTCACACATCAAAGGGACCTTGCTGATTTGCAATCCAAAGTCTGCAAGTTGTTGTTTCAGCCAGAGGATTTGTGCACAACAGCTTCCAACAACAATGTACTCAGCCTCTGCAGTAAAGAGAGTCACACAAGCTTGCTTCTTGCTATGCCATGAGATGAGGCTTGAACCAAGAAGATTGCAAGTGCCACTTGTGCTTTTCCTGTCCAGCTTGCATCCTGCAAAATCAGAATCTGAATAGCCAATTAAATGTATGGGAGAGTGAGAAGGATACCATAACCCCATATTTGTTGTTCCTTTGAGATATTTTAGAATTCTCTTTGCAGCTTTGAAGTGGGATTCCTTTGGATTTGCTTGATATCTTGCACAAAAACATACCGTAAACATTATGTACGGTCTACTTGCTCTTAGATAGAGCAAAGAGCCAATCAAACCTCTATATTTTGTTTGATCTACCCCTTTTCCAGCAACATCTGCATCCATATAGCAGCTTGAGGGCATAGGTGTGCTTGTTTCCTTGCAACTCTCCATTTCAAATTTCTTGAGAATTTCTTTACAATATTTTGATTTACATAGAAAAATTCCATCCTTTGTTTGCTTGACCTGCAATCCAAGAAAGAAAGAAAGTTCTCCCATCATAGACATTTCAAACTCACCTTTCATAGCAACCACAAATTCTTCACACAAACTATCTTGTGTAGCACCAAAGATGATGTCATCAACATAGATTTGCACAAGGATAATTTCAGA
>Ga0123342_1003016_pt1 | contig 27483 bp, 14 predicted proteins | sample Turbeawhitnodule_FD_89960 | JGI IMG/M metagenome (GOLD analysis project Ga0123342, IMG submission 89960) | Root nodule microbial communities of legume samples collected from Mexico - Turtle bean Mexico white nodule | ecosystem: Host-associated > Plants > Roots > Nodule | place: Mexico: Nepantla...
AGAGATTCGCAATAAATTTTTTATTCATCACTGTCCAAGCTGAAAGGAAGGTTCGTTTGTGTGTGAAACTGTTTGATTCTTTTCCTGGGTGAATACTCATCTGTTTAACTTGAAATCTGTCGCCTTTTGCCCCAAATTCAGTGGAGATTCTTACATGGAATTTCAGGAAAAAACTATTTTGGGAGAATTTTTCAAAAATTTTGTGCAAACCAAGGCTATGCTCTAGCAAAACTTGTGAAATTTCGCCTTATTTTCTGCAATTTTTTTTCGGGTCCGTATTGCACTGAAAAAAATCAGACAAGTACTTTCGTATATTTTTTGCACCCAGGTAAGGAGGCACGTCCATAAACAAATCACTGAAAGAAGATACGGGGAAGAAAAGTCAGGACGTTTTGTTTTCAGAAAACCAGTTTCGTGCACTCTCAATCTTGGACTTACTGCGCCTTACTCCTTGGGTATTTTGGTCTAAAATTTTTACCAGACATTCGTCATTGTGTCTATTGAGTTTTGGCTTAGATTTGATCCCCAGAATCATTCCACAAGATTCGCAATAAATTTTTTATTCATCGCTGTCCAGGCAGAAAGGAAGGTTCGTTTGTGTGTGAAACTGTTTGATTCTTTTCCTGGGTGAATACTCATCCGTTTAACCTGAAATCTGTCACGTTTTGTTTCAAATTCAGTTCAGATTCTTACGTGTAATTTCAGTAAAAAAACTATTTGGGGAGAATTTTTCAGAAATTTTGTGCAAACCAAGGCTATCCTCTAGCAAAACTTGTGAAATTTCACCCTACTTTCTGCAAATTTTTTCTAGTTCTGTATTGCGCTGAAAAAAATCAGACAAGTACTTTCGTATGTTGTTTGCACCCAGGTATGGAGGCACGTCCATAAACAAATCACAGAAAGAAGATACGGGGAAGAAAAGCCAGGACGTTTTGTTTACGGAAAACCGGTTTCGTTCACTCTCGGTCTGGGACTTACTGCGCTTTACTCCTTGGGTATTTTGGTCCGAAATATTTACCAGACATTCGTCATTGTGTCTATTGAGTATTAGCTGAGATTTGAGCCCCAGACTCGTCCCACAAGATTCGTAATAAATTTTTTATTCATCACTCCCCGGGCTGAAAGGAATGTACGTTTGTGTGTGAAACTGTTTGATTTTTTTCCTTAGTGAATACTCATCCGTTTGACCTGAAATCTGTCGCGTTTTGTCCCAAATTCAGTGGAGTTCTTACGCGGAATTTCAGAAAAAATCATTTTGGCAGAATTTTTCAGAAATTTTGTGCAAATCAAGGCTATCCTCTAGCAAAACTTGTGAAATTTCGCCCTACTTTCTGCAATTTTATTTCGGGTCCGTATTGCGCTTAAAAAATTCACACAAGTACTTTCGTATGGTGTTTGCACCCAGGTAAGGAGGCACGTCCATAAACAAATCACAGAAAGAAGATACGGGGAAGAAGAAAAGCCAGGACGTTTTGTTTTCAGAACACCGGTTTCGTTCACTCTCGGTCTGGGACTTACTGTGCCTTACTCCTTGGGTAATTTGGTCTGAAATTTTTACCAGACATTCGTCATTGATTCTATTGAGTTTTGGCTGAGATTTGAGCCCCAGACTCGTCCCACAAGATTCGCGATAAAAATTTTATTCATCACTGCTCGGGCTGAAAGGAAGGTTTGTTTGTGTGTGAAATTGTTTGATTTTTTTCCTGGGTGAATACTCATCAGTTTGACCTGAAATCTATCGCGTTTTGTCCCAAATTCAGTGGAGATTCTTACGCAGAATTTAATGAAAAAATCATTGCGGGAGAATTTTTCAGAAATTTTGTGCAATCCAAGGCGATAGCAAAACGTGTGAAATTCCGCTCTGCCTTCTGCAATTTTTTTTCGGGTCCGTATTGCGCTGAAAAAATTCACACAAGTACTTTCATATGCTCTTTGCACCTAGGTAAGGAGGCACGTCCATAAAAAAATCACAAAAAGAAGATACGGGGTAGAAAAGTCAGTACGTTTTTCTTTCGGAAAACCGGTTTCGTTCACTCTTGGTCTGGGACTTACTGCGCCTTACTCCTTGGGTATTTTGGTCTGAAATTTTTACCAGACATTCGTCATTGTGTATATTAATTTTTGGCTGAGATTTGAGCCCTAGACTCATCCCACAAGATTCGAAATAAATTTTTTATTCATTACTGCCCGGGCTGAAAGGAAGGTTTGTTTGTGTGTGAAACTGTTTGATTTTTTTCCTGGGTGAATACTCATCCGTTGGACCTGAAATTTGACGCGTTTTTTCCCAAATTCAGTGGACATTCTTACTCAGAATTTCAGGAAAAAACCATTTCGGGAGAATTTTTCAGAAATTTTGTGCAAACCAAGGCTATCCTCTAGCAAAACTTGTGAAATTTCGCCCTAATTTCTGCAATTTTATTCCGGGTCTGTATTGCGCTGAAAAAATCCACACAAGTACTTTCGTATGTTGTTTGCACCCAGGTAAGCAGGCACGTCCATAAAAAATCACCGAAAGAAGATACGGGGAAGAAAAAAAGCCAGGACGTTTTGTTTTCGGAAAATCGGTTTCGTTCACTCTTGGTCTGGGACTTACTTCGCCTTACTCCTTGGGTATTTTGGTATGAAATTTTTACCAGACATTTTTCATTGTGTCTATTGATTTTTGGCTAAGATTTGAGCCCCAGACTCGTCCCAGAAGATTCGCAATAAATTTTTTATTCATCATTGCCCGGGCTGAAAGGAAGGTTCGTTTGTGTGTGAAACTGTTTGATTTTTCTCCTGGGTGAATACTCATCCGTTTGACCTGAAATCTGTCGCGTTTTGTCCCAAATTCAGTGGAGATTCTTACGCGTAATTTCAGGAAAAAATCATTTCGGGATAATTTTTTAGAAATTTTGAGCAAACCAAGGCTATCCTCTAGCAAAACTTGTGAAATTTCGCCCTACTTTATGCAATTTTTTTTCGGGTCCATGTTGCGCTGAAAAAATTCACACAAGTACTTTCGTATGTTGTTTGCACCTAGGTAAGGAAGCACGTCCATAAACAAATCACAGAAAGAAGATACGGGGAAGAAGAAAAGCCAGGACGTTTTGTTTTCGGAAAACCGGTTTCGTTCACTCTCGGTCTGGGACTTACTACGCCTTACTACTTCGGTATTTTGGTCTGAAATTTTTACCAGACATTCATCATTGTGTCTATTGAGTTTTGGTTGAGATTTGAGCCCCAGACTCGTCCCACAAGATTCGCAATAAATTATTTATTCATCACTGCCCGGGCTGAAAGGAAGGTTCGTTTGTGTGTGAAACTGTTTGATTTTTTTCCTGAGTGAATAATCATCCGTTTGACCTGAAATCTGTCGCGTTTTGTCCCAAATTCAGTGGAGATTCTTACGTCGAATTTCAGGAAAAACCCGTTCTGGGAGAATTTTTCAGAAATTTTGTGCAAAACCAAGGCTATCCTCTAGCAAAACTTGTGAAATTTCGCCCTACTTTCTGCAATTTTTTTCCGGGTCCGTATTGCGTTGAAAAAATTGACACAAGTAAGGAGGCACATCCATAAACAAAGCACAGAATGAAGATACAAGGAAGAAAAGCCATGACGTTTTGTTCTCGGAAAACCGGTTTTGCTCACTCTCGGTCTAGGACTTACTGCGTCTTACTCCTTGGGTATTTTGGTCTGAAATTATTACCTGATATTCGTCATTGTGCCTATTGAGTTGTGGTTGAGATTTGAGCCCAGACTCGTCCCACAAGATTCGCAATAAATTTTTTATTTATTACTGCCCGGGCTAAAAGGAAGGTTCGTTTTGTGTGTGAAATTGTTTGATATTTTTCTTGGGTGAATACTCATCCGTTGGACCTGAAATTTGTCGCGTTTTCTCCCAAATTCAGTGGAGATTCTTACATGGAATTTCAGGAAAAAACTATTTCGGGAGAATTTTTTGGAAATTTTGAGCAAACCAAGGCTATCCTCTACCAAAACCTTTGAACATTTGCCCTACTTTCTACAATTTTTATTCTGGGTCTGTATTGGGCTGAAAAAGTTCACACAAGTACTTTCACATGTTGTTTGCACTCAGGTAAGGAGGCACATCGATAAAAGAATCACAAAAAGGAGATACAGGGATGAAAATCCATGACGTTTTGTTCTCGGAAAACCGGTTTTGTTAACTCTCGATCTGGACTTACTACGCCTTACTCATTGGGTGTTTTTGTCTGAAATTTTTACCAGACGTTCGTCACTGCGTCTATTGAGTTTTGGCTGAGATTTGAGGCCCAGATTCGTCCCACATGATTGCGAATAAATTTTGTATTGATCACTGCCAGTGCTTAAAGGAAGGTTTGTTTGTGTGTCAAACTGTTTCATTCTTTTCGTGGGCGAATACTCATCAGTTTGACCTGAAATTTGTCGAGTTTTGTCCCAAATTCAATGGATATTCTTACGTGAAATTTCAGGAAAAAATTATTTCCGGAGAATTTTTTGGAAATGTGGTGCAAACCAAGGTTATCCTCTACCAAAACTTGAGAAATTTCGCCCTACTTTCTGCGATTTTTATTCTGGGTCTGTATTGCGCTGAAAAGGTTCACACAAGTACTTCCATATGTTGTTTGCACCCAAGTAAGGAGGCACGTCCATAAAAGAATCACAAAAGGGAGATATGGGGAAGAAAATCCAGGACGTTTTGTTTTCGGAAAACCACTTTTTTTCACTCTCGGTCTGGAACTTACTACGCCTTACTGCTTCGGTGTTTTGGTCTGAAATTTTAACCAGACGTTCGTCACTGTGTCTATTGAGTTTTATCTGAGATTTGAGGCACAGATTCGTCCCACAAGATTGACAATAAATTTTTATTGATCATTGCCAGAGCTGAAAGAAAGGTTCATTTGTGTGTGAAATTGTTTGATTCTTTTCGTGCGCAAATACTCATCCGTTTGAGCTGAAATTTGTCGAGTTTTGTCTCAAATTCAGTGGATATTCTTACGTGGAATTTCAGGAAAAAACTATTTCGGGAGAACTTTTTGGAAATGTTGTGCAAACCAAGGCTATCTTCAACCAAAACTTGTGAAATTTCGCCCTACTTTTTGCAATTTTTATTCTGGGTCCGTACTGCACTGAAAAAGTTCACACAAGTACTTCCATATGTTGTTTGCACCCAGGTAAGGAGGCACGTCCATAAAATAATCACAAAAAGGAGATACGGGGAAGAAAATTCAGGACGTTTTGTTCTCGGAAAATCAGTTTTGTTCACTCTCGGTCTGGGACTTACTACGCCTTACTCCAAGGGTGTTTCGGTCTGAAATTTTTACCAGACGTTCTTCATTGTGTCTATTGAGTTTTGGCTGAGATTTGAGGCCCAGATTCGTCCCACAAGATTGGCAAGAAATTTTTATTGATCATTGCTAGGGCTGAAAGGAAGGTTTGTTTGTGTGTGAAACTGTTTGATTTTTTCGTGGGCGAATACTCATCCGTTTGACCTGAAATTTTTCGCGTTTTGTCTCAAATTCAGTGGAGATTTTTACGTGGAATTTCAGGAAAAAAACTATTTCGGGAGATTTTTTCGGAAATTTTGTGCAAACTAAGGCTATCCTCTACCAAAACTTGTGAAATTTCGCCCTACTTTCTGCAATTTTTATTTTGGGTCCGTATTTCACTGAAAAAGTTCACACAAGTACTTTCATATGTTGTTTGCACCCAGGTAAGGGGGCACGTCCATAAAAGAATCACAAAAAGGAGATGCGGGGAAGAAAATTCAGGACGTTTTGTTTTCGGAAAACCAGTTTTGTTCACTCTCGGTCTGGGACTTACTACCCCTTACTCCTTGGGTGTTTTGTTCTGAAATTTTTACCAGACGTTCGTCACTGTGTCTATTGAGTTTTGGCTGAGATTTGAGGCCCATATTCGTCCCACAAGATTGGAAAGAAATTTTTTATTGATCACTGTCAGGGTTGAAAGGAAGGTTCGTTTGTGTGTGAAACTGTTTGATTGTTTTCGTGGGCGAATACTCATCCGTTTGACCTGAAATTTGTCGTCTTTTGTCCCAAATTCAGTGAAGATTCTTACGTGGAATTTCAGGAAAAAACTATTTTGAAAAAAAAATTCAAAAATTTTGTGCAAACCAAGCTATCTGAATTTTTTTTAAAGAATGAAAAGAATTCATATTTGTATAGAATAGATAAAATTTACATCGAAGTTAATTGAACTTAGCTCGTTGATCATTTTTAAATATGGTTCTCATATGTTTTTCTTACTCTTTTAATTTTACACAAGTATTGCAAATTACTGTTTACTCTAATCTCTATTGTTCTCTTATCTTTATATACAAGAAATGTGTTTTTGTCCCTTTTGGAGGATGTACTAACAAATTGAAAATGCATTTTTATTGTGTATATGCTACAACAAAGATATGTTTTTGTTGGAAATATTTTCTTAAAAAATAATGTATGAAATAAAAAGCAGATTCTTTTATTGACAAATTGATTGAAAAATCAAAACTTTGTATGAATTTTACTTATGATATTTTGTTTTTAATATAACTAACAATCAAGAGCGGTGTGTACTATAAAAAAAATGTATTATTTATAAATTTGTATAATATTTATGTTTGAAAATGTCGTTTTATATCAATTTTACGCAGTCAGTAGATGAGTGAAAGACGTGTGAAACTTATATTTATTTATTATTAAAAAAGTGTGGAATTATCGAAAATTTGAATGTAACACACAATAATCTTTATTTATTTTTTTTCAACTAATTGATTTCATTCTGATTGGTAAATCTAAATAATAACCTTTTGGGTTGATAAGGCCCAAACACAATCACACGAGTTGGGGTAGCCGACTAAAACTTCATTGGCAGTTTCTTCCTCACAATTTTGTAAATTCCAAAACTGACCTTCACCTGTTATTTGAATTCGGGATTTGGGAGTGTGCTACGGATTCATCAATCCGGAAGTGAATCATGTTGCTTTTTGGATGAGGGGATGTTCCGGAAGCAAAGTTTGCATAAATTGTTGATTTCTGGATTGCTGAATCCGGAAGCCTAATTTCTATTACGGATTGATGGATCCGGAATGATTTTTTTCAATTATGAATTTCTGAATCTAGAATGGATATTTTGAATTACGGATTGGTGGATCCGGAATAGATTTTTCAATTATGGATGTTTTGCATTTTTTATTTTGGATTAACACTGCCATTAATGTATTATCGAAAGCACCAGGAGATTATCGGACGTGTCAATCCGAAATTTTACCTGAAGCGTCAATCCAAAAATTTACCGAATTTCATAATCCGAAATACAAATAAAATAAATGTACAATTTTATATAGGGATAGTTTTATCTTTGCGCAACCTTGTGGGGGTGCAGGAAGAAACTGCCAACTCCATTTTGGTTCATGATCCTTTCTAAAAAAATTATTCAATTGCTTCTTCTACCTACATAATTGTTGTTTGCACCTTCTTTTTTCAAAATCCTTACACTTTCTAATAAAATGCATTAAAAAATATTTCGAAATTAATATTGAACTCTTTTAGATTCTTGATTTTAAGATACCCATGATAAATTTTATCAATGAAGAATCACATTTCCCAAAAAGGTTTTAAATCTATTACAGAATTTTGTTTCCGAAAGTGTAAATTTTGAATTATTTACACAAACATGTTAGCATTGCCTAGGCATTGTGAGCATACCACCTCCATACACAACATGAAAATATATTTTTATTCTTCTTATATTACCTCCATATATTAGTTTCCGGATTATGTAATACATACATGCAATAGTACATTAACCATACTATCCACTATATATTGTCCCAAGACTGACATCAGACGATGACGTAAGTTAACTGATATTTATCTTTTACTTTTTAATCATGTAATTTTCTTTATCCTAAAGTTAAAATTATTTTCCAATAGTGTGAACGCCACCAGAGCCCATCCAATCGCTATTGCATTCGACTTATCACCATTTGGGGTTTGCTTATTACAATCATGGTTTCAAGGTTGGTTGAGTCAGTCGGATCTTCAACAACTATCCACATCCACATACATGGATCATTTTCACCACCTCTCATTTCATTCTCCACACTAACATGTTCCTTACAGATATAATATTTATCATTCTCAACTGGATACTTTTTTTAGTCCACCAAATATGTTTGGAACTTCAACATTCACCTCTCCTTTCACATATAATTCGACATCATCCATACACGACTATTAGTCCACAATGCCCTCACCAGGACTTGATAATCAAGCTGATAATGGTGATGACGATGATACCAACGATGATCCACCTCTAGCTTCGTTCGACGATCACCCTCGTCGAAGACCTCAAACTTGTGCCAGATTGACATGAATTCATCCCTATAACTAAGCTGGTGTCACCTTGATACAACTTCACTTTGCATGACAAAAGTTATGTCACAATTGCATGACTTCTTCACATTAAAGTCGTGTCATATTGGCACGACTAATCCTAATTCGTAATTTTCTTAAAACAAATCTCGTTTCAGTAAAAAATGGGACAAAATTGCCCCCACTTAAAAAAAATCGTATTTTTACCTATATGTTTCCAACAACGTTTTTATTTTGTTATAATTTTGTTTTTTAGCTGCATGTATTTATAGTTTTTATAAGTTGAAGTTGCACTTGTTTCTTTTTTTTTTGTGTAAGGATTTTGTTTTGCATATGGAAACTGCTTTGATGTTGAGAAGTCCTAAAACTTTCTGGGTTTAGGGTCAGCTCAGACAAATCAAAGTACTTTTTCACATGGGAAAGATAAGAACCTTTAGCTCTACCACCAAGACATCATTTTCCAACATTTTTTTTCTACATTTCTAACTTATAAAATAAACAAAGAAACTAGCAACTCAAATTTTGACTAATTTATTTATAAAAAATAAAAATACAATCAAAATGATTTTTTAATAAATTAATATTAATGTTTGTACAACTAATTTGTAAAGTCTTTCATATAATTTCTCTCACTTTTAATTTTTAATTTATACAAATTATTTTTTTCATTTATACATAAATTAATTTTAATTTAATTAATATAATAATTAATTATTATATTAATTAAATAGTTTTAATTTAATTAATATAATAATTAATTATTTTTACTAAAAAATTACTAAATAAAAATTAATTTAGAGAAAAAAATGTTACTGTATTAAATAAATTATATACTAATTAGAAATTAAAAAAAAATATTGATATCTAAAGTATTTTATATTATTAATAAAATTTATAAATTAGTTTCTAAGTTGGTATTTAATTAGCTATCAATTGATTTAGATTCTAAAATTATTATCTAATTTAGTCAATATAATAACTAATTATTTTTTGTCTCTAAAATTAGTTTTTATTTAATAATTTTTTTTGTAGTATTTTGTTTTTAAAATTAGTTTCTATTTAAGGATGGTATATTTTTAAAAATTAAAAAAAGGGTTAGTATAATATATGAAAATTAAAAAAAAAAATTACTAAATTATATATTATTTTAGTGACTAAAAAAATTATTATATCTAAATTAGTTTCTATTATTGATAAATATTTTCTAAATTTGTATCTAATTAACTATCAATATTTTAGTTCTTAATTTTAGAATCTAAATAATTGGTAGTTAAAACTTCAATAACCAATTAGATATCATTTAGAAACTATTTATCAGAAACTAATTTAGATATTAATAATTTGTATAGTCTCTAAAGCAAATAAGATTGAGATGTGTATGCCAAGAAAATCAAAGAGTCAATGGCTTCTCTATTGATCCAAATGCTTCACCAATTTTAAATCCTAACCTTTGTACTAAAGCATATGTAAAGCTGCACAAAGAAACACAAGATGCAGCAAAAGTTGATGAAGGAATATTTCTCAGTTTCTTTCTTTTCTGATAATTTTTTTTTTTATGCAGAAATCTAGTTTGGTTTAAAATTGGCTAAAGCCTTTAGACAATAAAGATTGTATTATTGTATATGTTTTTCTAATCTAAGGATTGGCTCTATTTTAATTTATTTATTTATTTTAAAAAAAAGGGTAAAACAAGTAGAAAAAAAAAGGAGTGAAAATTTATTTAATCAACATTTACTATAGTAAAAAGAGTGAGTATTAAAGTGAATACTATATCCAACATAGGTGGAAATAAGACTCAAATTTCATATATTCAAGTAGAAAAAAATATATATAAATTTTTAGTTGTGAAATTAAGTACTATTTTTTTCTTTTAAAACCCACATTCATTTTACACAATTGAATAATGAGAACTTAAACTCGATATATTAATTAAACTGAAACAAATTCTGTTTACTAATTTAGGCATTGTTTTATACGTTGGAGAAAATCATTGTTCATTGAGCTGTTCAATAATGTTAGAATTTTGTCTTGTTGTGTGAAGATATTTCTCCCAAACATATTTTGGCAAATAAGAGTTTGATATAAAACTATTTGTGGTTGCGAAGGAGCAAGAACACGCTATCACCTAAATAACCAAACTAGGGTTTCCCACACCACATATTTCCTTCCACACTGCTCTTTTATTTAATAAGAAAATTAGCAATACCACTTTACACCAATTTTAAATATAACCAATAAAAAAATTGTTTCCTAACATTTAGGTACAACATGAGTATGAAAAAAAGTTGTAGTTATCATATTAATGTCCATATCATTATTATTATTATTTATTATTATTATTTTGATTTGGTATTTTAAAAACAATAATTCAATTAAGGTCTCTCTAATAATTCAATTTAGATGATTGATTTTGAAGTTATCGGCTCTAAATCCTAAAAAGGTGATCTTAGTCATTGATCTTGAGGAGATCAATATTAAATTTTTTGTAAGATCCAAAGATTAGGATATTTAATAATATATAAGTGGGTGCAAACCTCATATTATAGGTTGATTTTATAAGGTTGAGTTAGGTTTAAAGTTCATTTCTTAATATGGTATCAGAGTCTATCATAGTGAGAATTTGTTGTACTTATCAGACCACCCGCTATCAGTCCGCTATCGAATCATTCATAATATATAGTCTCACGTGAGTTGGAGTGTCTTAGTGTGAGGGAGTGTTGGAGATCTCATATCAACTAGGGATCATGACATTTAATAATATATAAGTGGGTGCAAACTTCACCTTATAAGTCGATTTTATAAGATTGAGTTAGGCTTAAAGTTCACTTCTTAATACAAATAGTGTCATCAATTTTGAGTAGATCGGTCTCAAGTCTCCTATCATGCAAAAGATGATCTCTTGTCATTGGTTTTAAGGAGATCGACCTCAAGCTCCCTACCGCTCAAAGGGTGATCTCCCGTCATTAGTTTTGAAGAGATTGACCCATGAAGTCTCCTATCGCATGAAGGAGGATCTCTAGTCATTGGTTTTTAAGAAATCGATCCCCTAAGTCTCTTGAACACATTTGAAAAGTCTGACTAAGATCTCGATGAGAAACCCAAAAACCAACCAACTAATCCACGATTTTTGAAAATCGTTTTTAAGATCCCATATATTGTGGGAAGTGTTTTCTCCTATAAGAGTAAAACTTAATAAAAAGAAAGGGATGGAATATTTGGTTCAAGAAAAAAATTAACTCTTTAAATATGATTATAAGTGAGAAAAACTTTTGAACCAAAACACTATTATAATTAATATTTAACAAAAATGATAATCATTTTGGGTATAATAAATAGGGTATGTGGTCCTCATATTTGGCATATATATTATCTATACCAATCTTGCAAGCTTTTGTTACCCTTCTAGCAAGCGAAGCCATCCCTTAACCAACCCGCAAGTAATTCTGAAAAGTCTTCCTTTACATTTTATTTTCAAAGTGTTCAAGTTACAAACTCTAAATTTATATATATAAATCATTTTAAATTATATTTATATATATTATAATATTACAAATAAGTTTAAATTTATGGTTAGTCAGTTTATAAAATAAAAATTATCCTCATTTATATGTTGTAAATAGATGGATGTATGTTTTAAAGATAATTATATATGTTCCTTAAGTCATTTAGTACGAGATTGAATATATTTTTTTGATAGTCATGAAATTGATTAATATATATATTTATGAAAAGAAGAAGGTGAATTTTTAATTACAATAAATGATTAATCTAGTCATTAAAATTGTATTTCTTTGTTATATTAAATTTTAAAATTAATAAAAAAATGAAATTGTTTAGGAATTTTAAAACAGTTTTTTCTTTCACTTTGATCTCTAAACAGATATCATTATTATCGTTTAAATATCTGGACTGTGGAATAATATGAATATAAATAAATAAAAAGTTCCATTTTGTAGTGAAATGAAACATTGAGAAATTTCATGAAATTATTTTTTTAGTTGTAAAGAATAATAAGTTCAGAAGAATACAACTTTTTTTACAACAGAAAATATTTTAAAAATTATATTATATTTTAAAAGAATAATTTTTTTTTAATCTCAAGTTTCAACATCAACACACAACTGCATACAAGAAAATGAATAGTACTTCACGCAAATGGCATGTGATTGGTGACAAAAGGAGGATGGAATTTCAATGTACCTTTTTCCTATTTTGAAATAAGATTTCATTATCATTTTCATGGAATCTTTGTCATATATTTACCTATTTATCTATCTAAATATTTATTAAATAATATAACTAGAGTATTCCTACTTTACACTAATAATATATATTAATACTTTATATTAAAATATTAAAAAAATGATTAAAGTAATAATATAGGGGATGATGCATTTTAAAAACACAATTTTACACCGGACTTCTTTGAGATAAAAAAATAATTAGTTGTTATAGTAACTAAATTAGAGATCATTTTGGGAACTAAATAAATTTTTGGTTTCTAAATTAGTTTTTATTATTATTAAATGATTTTTAAATTGGTATCTAATTAGCAACCAAGTTTTTGCTACCAAATTTAGAATCTAAATAATTGGTAGTTAAAACTTTAATAGTTAATTAGATACCAATTTAAAAACTATTTAACTATAATATAAACTAATTTAGAAACCATTTTGTTTTAGTTTCTAAAATGGTCTCTAATTTAGTTACTATTGCAACCAATTATTTGATCTCTAAAAATCGGTTTCTATTTGATGATTTTCACTCGTAATTTCTCTAAAAAAAAATTAACTAACTACTTTTATGTACTTTTTTAATCACAATTTTTTCATTGAAAAAGAAATTGAAACTTTATTTAATACACCAATTCCAATAATAGTCTCTCCAATGACATGTTGCTAAACTATGATAGTTAAAAACCAAACAAATTGAAACCCCACTTCATGTACTTAAATACCATGAATGCACACACACACATGAACAAAGGAAAATAGTGTAAAATAGAGAATACTTTGCTGTGTTGAAGAGGCATCATCATCTGATATACATAAAGCTACATATTATGGCAAGCCTTTTCATGGTTCCTTGCCAGCATCGATTGCTGAAGAAGTTGCAGAGCCATTGGCATCCAAAGGCAGCAGCATCAAACTTCATCATTAGGAGTGAGAAAACTTCCACATTCAGTTTCAGAAGCAATGCCAATATCCCTATTCATGAAATTCCTGGGGTGATGCACTCTCACCAACTTCTCCATCTTACCCTTTTCATGCTTCTCATTCTAACATGAAAGTGTCAATGTTCTTTGCAGGCTTCCTTTGATCACTACATGGATGACAAGCAGAGAGTTATTAGAGATGTGTTTTCTGATGACAAAGTAACAACTCAACAGATCAATCAGGTACTTGCACAGGTTTCATTCACATGTCTGTTCAGACAAACTTTTTCATCAACACCTTCTGAAAAAACAAACAATGTAAGAAACATTAATGAAATGAGATTTTGTATAATTAAGAAAGAATGTTAACTGGGAAAAGTTTTTCTTCTTTTAGGAACAAGAAACTAGAAAAACTGAAGTTTAAGTTCAACTTCATAAAACCGTCATAAAACAACCGATTTATAAGATGAAGTTTGTCTATTTTATATAAACCGAAGATGAAGTTTGTTTATATGAAATGATCTAATATCTAGTCGATGTGTGATTTTCAACCTGTGTATACAGGAAGAGTGGAGGATAAACATGCCTCCAATACAATGCTTATTTGTGAGTGTGAAACCAACAGCAGATCTCAGGTTAACATTCAAGTCTAAAGGGGAAGATTATCCACCTCACATTCCTAATCATGTCACCAAAGTTCTTGAGCTTCACTTTGTAAGCACTTCCATGCTAACATCAACCCTCTTTTCTAGATTAACTTCTCAACAACTACTTACAAAAGAACAAAATAGGAAGTTAAATTGAATTAAGTTTATACACATTGAAGATCAAGTTTCAGAAAACCAAGTAAACCAGAAAGTTTGTGCTAAACTAATGTTAACTATTTTCTTGTTAGCTATTTTCTTCTTCTCTCTGTAAGTATTTATATGGAAATTTATTCAAATAGATCATATAAATTTTGCAGAGATGATGATGAGTTTGTTTTGCAGACAAAATGGGAGCTGCAGGGCCTGAGTGCCCTTTACAAGGACCCTAACCAGATCAAACTAGATGTTAGAGGCACCGTATACCCAGAAAGAAAGGGAAAACACAGTTGGCTTAAGAATGAAATGGAGATGGAGATAACATTTTGTGCTTCTCCAGCAACAGCTTTCATTCCTGAAAGTGTCTTGCAGAGTGGCATAGAGCTGGTTAGATTGCCTTTGCATTGCACAATTCACTTCTTTTCTCTTCCTGTTTAGCTCATGCAGCATTGCATGCAACTACATTTGATTGAACCAGTTTTTTTGATGACTTAACAGATTTTCAAAACAGTGTGGGATGAAATGAAGAAGGAATTCCATGGTAAATTGTTGCAAGATTATAACAGGTTCAAGAGAAACAAGACCAAGAAGATTTCTGTCTAAAACTTAGTGTTCTATTCTTCTTGTTGCAGCTAGATCATAAACATGAACAAATCAATTGTGATTAACTGTCATGAATCTTTGTAAAGGAAAAAAAATATGATTCTTCTGAATCTTCTCTCAGTGCTTCAAACTTCTCTGACTAATTTTCTACATTTTTCAGTCTCTATTTTAATTAGAAAATGATAATTTCACATTTTAAAATTGTTTCATTAATTTGGTGTATGACTGTTAACATGTTAACACTTTTTTTAAATAATTTAAAATTTTATGCTTTTTAATGAAATAAGTAAATATAGTAACTATGCCTTTAAGTAATAATTGTAAAATGAATTTATCATATCTATGATTTTTTTACTGTTAATGCATAGGATATTTTGGTTTAATACACCAATATTTATATTATATCCTTAATCTTCTACAATTTTCCTAATTAGATCATTAAAATTAGTTTGTAATAGTTTTGAAACACAAAAAAATTACAATTTATACAGTTTTAAGAACCCATTACAAAATTCTAAAAGATAAAGAATTCAAATCATAGTTTTTTTTAAAGTTTAAGTACCAAATTAAAAAAAAAAATCAAATCACTCTATTATATTAAATTTTTTTTTTTTCATTTCTTATTTTAACAAATAAGAACATGATTTTGTTAGAACAACTTAGGAGTTCAAATGAATTGAAATACTTATTAAGTGATAGTCGTTAAGGTTTTGTTTGCCACATGTTCAACTACACAAGCAACATATTTTGGGAAGTACCTTTTTTTTTTTTCATTCATGAAAAAGTGTTCATATACTAAAAATATAAAATAATTTTATATGATCATTTAATTATAAATTATTATCTATTAACTTTTATAATAATTATTTTAAAATCACACAAGCAATTATCTGTAATTAAATGATTATATAATGATTAAACTCTTTTTTTTTCTTACTTAATACAGTTTGAGAAGCAACAAATTTGATTAGTCGATTTTATCTAAATATTATGATATGATGGTCCAAACAAGACGTGTGAGAAGATATATAGATGTAGCGTGTAGTTTTAATAAATCCCCATTTTGGTTTTTATTTTTCTTCCTAACTTATGTTTTTATTTTTATTTTCTATTTGGTATTGATTTTAATTTTGGCTTAAATACTTTTGTTCGTTTGAACACGTTATTTTATTTCGTATAAAAATTTGATTACACCTTTATTTTCTAGTTTTTAAAATTATGAAAGTTTAATCCTTTGTTAATATATCATTAATTACCTCAACGTATTTTTTAATTTTAACGTACCCTAAAATTTAATAAAAGTTAAATTCTAGAAAACTACCAGAATTAGATGATATATATGTAAGTCATTTGAATTTCTTCTACCTCAAAGTGAATGGATGTTCAATACTTATTTATTAATCATCTCTAGGAGAGAGTAACCTTACTATAAACTCTTTCTATCAATTAGTAGTCAAAAGTGAAAATAAAGAATACTCAAACTTTTAATCGAAAAAGAAGATTAAGAAAGGATAATTGGGAATGATTTGTATATTCATTGAAATATAACTGATTTGTGTACTCATTATAATCAAATTTTTTTATTAGTAGAATATTTTAAGATCAATTTAATAGAGATTTGAACTTAGCTTAATAGTTATGGTAAATCAATATAAATTTGTTGTGTTGTTTTCTATAATATGTTCTCTATTAGATTATTTATTGTTCTTTGAAAAAAAAGTTTTAAGTATTTCATTCAATCATCTGTTTAGAACCTAAATGTATCTTGAATCTTCATGGAGACTATTTGGTATGCATCCAAATTGGTCAAGTGTTCAACTAATGTGAGCATATCCATCATAATTTCAATGTAAAGACTCTTGAATCTAATGTACATATATACATTTTCTTAACCAAATTAATAATTTTTTTACTTTACAATCAAGATTTGTAGTGGTAGATATTTTGTTGACCTAACTCATAATTTCTTCCTTAAATAAAAATATAAGACATTTTGCAAAGAACAATCATACAAAATTTTAAAAAATACTATTTTAATTTTCACCAGAATTAAGTAAACTCTTATTCACCATTAAATATTAATTATAAAATGAAATTGTTAACACGAACTTATTCAAGTTTTTGTTTTCAAGTATAGCCAAATCAACATAATAATGAAAAAAATAATAATAATTAAGTGATACTATGAACCTTTAGTCAATGAAACTTAAAAGTTTCCAACCAAAAAGATCTCCTAATGGTGTAGAATTGTTTTTAATAGTTTTTCGGAAATCTACTTTTTAACTTATATAAATTAATTTTAGATTATAAATAAATTGATTTTTTTATTATTATTTATATTTACTATAAATGTTTCGGAATATATATATATATATATATAAAAGCATATTAATTAAGCGAAATTGAAGGTACAAAATAAAAATATATGTTTATAAAAGAAAAATAGTAAAAAAATATGCTATACTTTTTTGTCAAATTTTGCACACAAATCTTTGTTTACACGATGACTTGTTTATAAGAATATGAATATGAAAAGTATATACAACAACATAAAGATTTTGCTTCTTCGTTTCTAGTCAAAATCAAAATATAAACTTTCGATATTTATTTATTTATTTGTTTTGATGGATAATGTTGAGCAAAAGAAGACAAAAATGTTGTCCAAAACAATTTTGTCTTCTGGCAAGTCATAATATATAACTCATAATAATTCCCTCTTACAAAATAAATTTTAACAAGAAAAAAACAATAATTTCTACAGAAAATAAAAAAATAAACATAAAAAAAGAAATAGTTTTCATAAAATTGGAGATGCGGGGGATCGAACCCCGTGCCTCTCGCATGCAAAGCGAGCGCTCTACCATTTGAGCTACATCCCCTGTTGAAATTATGTTATATAAAATACAATAAATTGGATTTAATTCACTTAAGTTTGCTTGAAAATTAGTTGAAAGTTAATTTGCAGAGATTTTGAATTTGAAAATATATTTGATGTATTTGTTAAGATGATTTCAGATCGTGTTTCTTACCATCCAACCTGTTTTTTTTAATATTTTGTAAACATTGTAAGTTTATTGAACTATTTTATATTAATAAAAATATTTTATACAACTTGGTATTTTATTTATAAATTAATTTGTTAATTTTAAAATATATGTTTATAAAATATCACTTTATTTAAGTTTAATTAAAACAAATCTAAGGTTTAATTATATAAAATTGTAAAATTAGTAATTACATTACGAAGTTGGGTTAATTTGGTTTCATTCCAATTATTTTGAATCTTAATCAGATTCAAACATAAATTAAATTATGTAATCAAAAGTTTGGATGAGATTAAAACAATAAGAATTTCTGTTTTTGTTGAAATGAGATCAAAGGTGAAATGATGTTCCCTAGTTACATTTAGTATCCATATTGTTTTTGTTTAGAAAAACTATCCAAATGTGAGCAAAGTGAATGCAACAGAAGTCTTGAGAGTAAATGCATCTTTTCATACAGAAAACAAATATTATATTCATACAAATTATAATCCATTTTTGGAAGTGGAACATCTATGGAGGGAAAAAAACCACTTGAAGAGTAATGATCTTACCATTATTGTTTCACACCCTAAATTTGACATAAAATATAAAATGTTATATTGACAAAACTTATAGAAGAATTAGGAGCAATAGTGAAATGACAACAGAGATTTTGTTTCCAAATTCACACGAAATAGTGGCTTCAGGTTAAAAGTGTAATTCACCAATAGTCAGAGCAAGAACAAGAGCCTTGCTTGAAACTATGAAAACGATAACGATCTCGAACAACAATTTCACGTTTATATACATCAGAAGCAATCTTAATAGCAGAATGACAGTCCTGGCATATCCTCAGGTTCTTGAAAATACACAGGGGAGAACCGAGTGGTGTGGTCATTAGGCCAAAACAAAGTGCAAGCTTCTCACTGTGAGTGAACAACACCTGTTCTACCTCCTCCAGTGCTTCCATGCAATCATCCCCATTGGAACAACCAAACAACACTTGACAATTTGTGTTGGGAACATAACCAGCCAACCTCAGCTTGCAAATCATGTCATCAAGCTTCATGTAAATATCTGCAGTTCTTGGGTGAGATTTATCCCCAGCAATGAACCGATGAAGTTGGCCATCAACATATATGGAACTCATCCCTGGCACCTTTTTTATACCCCTACTCTTAAGAACCTTTCTGAGGGAATTTGCCTTGTCTGCTTTGCCAGACAATGCAAACATGTTTGAAAGCAGGATATGATATTCTGTGTTGAGGGGATCCATTTGAACCAATTCCCTCATAATCTTCTCCCCTAGGTTCAACTTACCATGTGCATAACAAGCACCCAAAAGGGACCCCAAAACAACTTCATTTGGAGGAATTGGCATCTTCCTCATCAGAACATCAGCTTCTTCCAATCGTCCAGCTCGACCAAGAAGATCCACCATGCAAGCATAATGCTCTATTTCCCGTCGCACCCGATAAACAGACTCCATATCATGAAAACACTGCCAACCCTGTTGAACAAGACCCGAATGGCTGCAAGCACTTAACAAAGCCATGAAAGTCACAGCATCAGGCTTCACCTCTTCCACCATGGAATCGAACATCTCCACTACAACCTTCCCCATGCCATGCATGGCCAACCCACCAAGTACGGCATTCCATGCCACCACATTCCTCCGTGGCATGTGCCTGAACACCATCAACGCAGCACTTACCCTCCCACATTTGGCATACATGTCAACTAAACTTGTCCCCACCATAACACCTAAATCACACCCCATAGCTTTAACAGCATAACAATGAACCCACCTTCCCACACTCACATCCCCAGACTGAGAACAAGCAGACAAAACAGAACACAAAGTAACCCAATTCAACCCAAATCCACAACAATAAACCATCCCATTTTCATTTGGGTTTTCTACAGGTATCTTTCTTCGAAAGCAATCATGTTCAACATATTGTCCAATACTAAAAGTAGACATCTTTACCCGCGAGAATTCAAATCCTGATGCAGTAGATTGTGGGCTGCTAGCTCTTTCCACATGACAAAATGCCTCTTCGTTATCAAAAACCCGCTCTTTCTCTTCTTCAAGCCATTGCCTGGCACTAGAAGTGGTTACCTCTCGCAAAGGAGATTTGAACCTCGGTTCACCACGTTGTGAGAGACTAGATCCTTCTGCTAGAACCAACCCATGTTGATTGCCAAAAACCATCTCTCTAAGAAGCATAAAAGCCTCCTCTGTAAACCCATTTCCAACATACCCCTTTATCATAACAGTCCAAGCAACCTCATTTCTCTCAGGCATTAAATCAAACACCGCTCTCCCACTCTCCACACCCTCCCATTTCACTACACCTTCCAAAACCACAGTCCAAGACACAACACTCGGTTCTTCAATCTCCTTAAACACCCTTCTAGCCTCACCCAAAAGCCCACACTTAACATAACCATCCATCACAGCATTGCACACCTTGGTGTGACTCAAAAGCCCGAACTTCACCACACCCACGTGCATTTGAGGCACGAGGCTGTGGTCCTCGAGCCTGGCACACGCACCAAGGGCACATATTAGCGTGACACCATCGAGAGGGAGGGCGCGTTGGCGCATTTGGAGGAAGAAACGGAGGGAATCGAGGGGGTGGGAGCAGCGGATGAGGGCGGTGTAGTCCACGGAGTCCTTGTGGGTGTGGGGAATTCGGTCGAACAGTTTGTGTGCGTGGAGGGGGAGAGAGCAAGCGGCATAGAGGTGAACGAGAGCGTTAAGGAGGAAGTGGGAGGGGGAGGAGAGGAGGCCGGCGACGGTGGCGGCGGCGTGGAGCTGTTCGCCGGGACGGAGGGCAGAGGAGCGGGCGCATCTCCGGAGAAGAGAACGGAAGAAGAGAGGACAGTGATGTTGTCTGATGAGTGAGTGTGACCATATCATAAATGGATGCTCACTCTGCCCTCAATTACTTTCAAAATATATTAGATTTTTAAAAGCAAAATTAAGGATATTTCAGCTATAGTACATTTATTTTGGTTAAATAATACATGGAAACAAGTTTAATTAAATCTTAAATTAAAAAGAAAATGTGATGCAAAAGAAATTCATCTGGTTTGAATTTCATTTTGATAAATAAAATTAGGGGAGAATATACCCTTTATGGAATTAATACCCAAATCCTACCAATTTAACATGGTTTTCATCAACATTTCACATCATCCTTCTCATTCATTTCCAGAAGGATTAACTTGTTATAAGAATATCATTTTCAAAGATAGAAGGAAGGCTCCTTCACAAATTTGTCTCTCCAAGGATCGTAACCTAACGATTTGTTACTTTGGATGAGGGTGAGATTAAAAAAAAAAAAAATAGGAGGGAAAAGTAAATAAAAAGTAAGATTATTTGGATGTAAAGAAGTGAATCGAGTGAAAAATAATATAAAAATTTGTAATGAGTTTAATTGATGTGATAAAAAAATTATAAAAATTGTAATATAGAAAAAATATTAATATGTGCTTGAGTTTTTTTTAATAATGTGTGTAAATTATATTTGAATAATTATTAATTAATAAGAAACAAAGACATTATTGTCAAATTTCTAAAAGTTCAATCAAGTTTGGTGAAAAATAGTCTTATTGTCAAATTTCTAAAAGTTGAGGACATAATTAAAGTTTTATTAATAATAAAACTAAATAAATAAATAATGATATTAAAAAGATAAATAAATCTAAAAATATACATCCATATTAGTTAATTAGATAGTTAAGTAAACATTTGACTCTTAAGTGTAAAGTTTAATCATACTAATTTTTTTAACTAATAAAATTAAAATATATTCCTACAATTTCAAATAAATCATTATTATTATTATTAAGCCATCTAACTTTTTAAATTTTAGAATAAAATAATAAAAAATATATTAAAAGAGTTTTTTAGTTTCTTATTTTAAAAATTAATGCAACAAATGTCATGCATGTAAACCAAAAATCAAAATAAAATAAAAATCATATTTCTTCAAAGAGTGAATAATCGATTATTTATTTAGACATCCCTTCAACAATAGAACCACACATAAAGACATATGCAGCTACACTAAATCATATCATCCAAACACCCAAACACAATCTCAACATCAAGTTTTAACATCTCCTAGTTAAGTTTTTATATACAGGATTTAAGCAGGTGATTTACATGCAACATTGCATACGGATTAGAACCAAAATTAGTGTAAATTTGAAGACCATAACCACAAAATTTGGTTTCGTGATCAAAATTCACACAACTGACCATAAAAAATCAAATCAATACTCCATACATGCCAAACCCATCATCAGATACATACATACATTGAAAGAAGCTATAACAGTATGAAGTTGCATGGCAACACTGCACATCACATCATCTTTGACCAAAAACACTCACAAATCATAATCAGAAGAGAAGGAGGCACAATGGGAAATAATAGTAATCCTTGTATCTTAGCGACCTTTATGACCATTACAAGGAAAGCTAAGTTATTGGCTATTTAGAAAGTTTGAAGTACAGGATGACGATGATAGCAACAACCAGAGCCAAAACAATGCCACCAATAATCCATTTGTTCTTGTTCATCCTTCTTGACATGTTGGTCAAAATTTTCTTGCTCTTGCCTATGTTATCATCCACTCCATGGAGCTGCGTGAGGGAATACAACCATCAGTAGATCAATGGATATGTACTTTTGTGGTGTTAACACTACTGTTACTACGCATTTGACTCAAGGAAAATAACATTTTATATTTCACTTGAAATTACTTCTAATACAAAATTAAATTTCATGTCACTAACAGTAAAACAATTACAAACATATCATCTATTGAAAAAAGAATGGAAAAAGATTACCGTGTTATGTGCATGCAATAGAGATTGGCGCTGTGAATGCAAATCTTGAAGAATCGAGACACCAAGTTCTTCTGTTTCCAACATTGTTCTCCTACTATCCTTAACTCTATCACTGGTCTTATTCAACCTCTCAGTTGACACCATTAATCTTGTTTTCTGGTCAGCAGATGCCTAACGTATTTACATTAAAAGTTGATGTCAGCTTTAGTGTTGGTTCAGAAATGAAGATTGAATCTAAGCTTAGCCATTCTTCAAATCTGGAAATCAGAAAATAGATATGCAATTTGGCACAATTGACCTGGATGTAGCCCAGCAAATTTATAATCTAACATATATTAATCTTGAAGCTCCCACCAACAACCAGTTCACCAAAATTTTTATTAATATCAAAGCATCTAGTAGAAGAAAAGTTAATTAAATTAAAAAACTATTTATCCATTAATGATCAGATTGGACCTTTAATGCTTAACCTAACCTAATAATAAATTAAAAAAATATGTATCTTATCAATAATTTTAACTGGTCTAAATTAGTTAAATATAATTTCTACAAAATAATTAACATTACAAATTTTCAATTAGTATAGAGTTATGTTAGTACTGTATTGGTAACAAACTAATATTGCCAAATGTTAATACACTAGTTTACACTGTACGTGAAAATGAACTAGATTGGTCATGCCAATGGAACAACCAATACTCAAAGAATAAGTATGATAAAAATTGCTATGATCATCCGATACTAAAAAAGAGTCAACTGGATACATACTGCTATGGCCGTTTCTTGATAATTAAACTTGCATTTAACCTCAAAAAGGTCTAATATTAAGGTTGTATTTGCTATTCAATAACTATCTGCCAACAAAATTATAACCTACTGTTCACAATTTATCTACCATTAAAGGTGAAAAGTAACAAAAAGTTTCAGATGTAATCCTAAAGTGTGCAACTTCAATCAGCACAGCCCTTAAAATCATGAAATATATGCCTAAACTTCATTCCCTTTGTTCGACCATTAATGAGATGGATGTATCTCATAAGTGATGGGTTATTATCAAGTACATAGTAATCAACCTAGTCAATGTATGGAATAATGATATAAGCATTGCGTTGAAGAATGATCAATAAGGGTCAAATACTATTTTGGTCAGCATAATTTGGTGTTAATTGCATCGCGTCTCTCCTGTTCAAATAGCTTCAAAGAAGTCCGTTAATTGATGTAACAGATCCAATGTGATATAAACTAAACTTTTATTTGAATTGGAATTGACTATAGAAATAAAAATGACTAATGAGGGAGATACATGGCTTGCTTGAAAGGGAAAAGCAATATCGCCAACAATAAGCTATTGTGCTTAACCCATTGATTTGACTAGAAAAGTATATAAACAGAGGAAAAAGATAATGAAATTGTTTCCTAGCTATAGCTTCATAAAAAAATTAACCATCTTCAAGTATCAAAAGAGGATGCTAAAATAAATGAATCATACCGTCATGGCATCTGCCATGCCTGATTCCAACAATTCATCCCGAGCCGAAGGGTTTAAGTTACCAGATACGATTTTCTTAACTTCGCTTTTAAGATTGTTTAGATCCGATTTGTACTCCCGCAACTTAGCAAGAAGCACAGCCTTGATGTTTGGCTGCAAACTTCTTGCCTCGAGGTCCATTTTTCGAATCTACAGATTCATTAGTTAAACCATATCAGAACCAGAGTACGGAGGAAATAAAGACAGCTTTCCAATGGAGAAGAAAAAGAAGTACCAAAGCTTCAGCTTCATCAATCCCAGTCTTTATTTCAGAAACTCTTTGTTTCTTTTGCTCTGCAAATAAACAGAAAATGGTAAAAATTATCATGGATTATGCATTGCTCCAAAATAATCATAAGATTCAATACTTCCTCCATCCTGATAAAAACTTTCAATAGTTCGACATTCCTATAGTTCATTACTCAAGAATTAAGACAATCTTCCATAAATGTGCTAAGATCCATAAGAATTTATAGAGTAAAAAACTGTTGGCATACCAAATGTGTACAAGAATTCACTTTATTCTATGATGCATACTTTAGAATGCACTCCCAGCACCCATTCAACTGACAAAGTGCAAAAGCAAGATGCAGCAACAAACATAAAAGGGAGAAGAACAAGTTCTGAAATAGTAAAGTACAAAAGAAACAAAAATGATAGGGGACTTTACATAGCCACTGTTAACCTTTATAACCAAATGTCCAAATCAACAGAATGCAGTTTCTGCTCCAAAACAGAGCTTACAACATCAAGAAATGCAGAATTTGCAGATTGCAATTCTGAAACGGTAGCAAGATCTTCCACATTCTGTTTATGAGATAGTTCTAAAATGATATATATAGAAGATACAAATAAAAGAGTGTCCCTAATCATGACCAAAGAAAAACGATACTAGCTGTAATGTCTTGGAAATCTTTCCGAGGAGAAATTTTCTGGACAGAATTTCAACCTCCGGGAGAGAGTTACACAACGGTCGAAAGGAATGTAACCGATAACTGAAACGATCCTAAATCATGATATGTGCCATTATCCAAATTCAAGCAATGTAACCGAATTCAGTAATAAAAGGAGTTTCAATCATTTTTTTTAAACTAAGATCTCCTGAACTTTTACACCATATTCTAAAATAGAAAGAAGCATCTATAAACAAAATAAGCAAAATAACTTGACACATTAACTCTACACAACAATAACTTAAAGGATCTTAATTCATTCTAAATGTCATCATCCAAATTCAAGCAATGTAACTGAATTATACAATAAAGGAGTTTCGATCATATCTTAACCAACGAAAAACTAAGAACTCAAACTTTTGGACTATATCCTACAAGAGAAAGAAATACCAGTATACAAAATAACCAGAAAAATCAAACAAATAACTAAATGTATACACCATAAAATCAAATACAAATTAAATCAACAACACAGACGACTCGTATTTAAAAAAAAAACGAAGAATCGAGTTAGAATCTTCCAGTACCTCCATTAAGAGCACCAGCAGCAGTGCACTTTTTCGCTAGATTCGCCGAGAGCTCGCAGTATTGGCGTTCGTATCCCTCGAACACGTTGCTCATCGTCCACGACCTTCTTCACTCGCTGGTTCAATTCACAATCAACAAAACGAAAAGTTATAAAACTAAGAACGTGGAAACGAAATTAGAGAAACGAAATCGGAAACCAGGGATCGAGAATCCGGCACCGAAACCCCGTTCGAATACAGAAACGTAAAAAAATACGACGATGTTCGGCGAAGCGAGAATAGAAAAACGGTGTGAGAGAGAGCGTGAGATCGGAAGTGGCGAAGGTACCTGCAGTGGCCGGAGATGGCGTCGGAGGTTCGACAAACCGCGGGAAATTGGGCGGAGAAGGGTGGCGAAGTTTGGTAAAGAGGGGAGCGCGTGCGTTTTGTTTGGGGGAATGACCAAAACGACAAGGTAGCGAAAAGTAGTGGAAGAGGAATGATGAGGGTTTGTCAGAGAGTTCAATTACTTTACTGTTAAACTAATTTTTGAGTTTAGTGAGAGAAATTGATTTAAGGAGGATCATTAGGACATATTCTTGACTTTTTCTTATTATTTTATTATTTTATTTATTATTTATTATTTATTATTTATTCAGTAAATAGTGTGTAAAAGATTTATATTTTCGTTCTTAAGAATTTCTACAAAGTTATATCTATTATAGTTTTAACTAATTTATAGAAATAAATGGTTTCTATATTCACCATACATAAAAAGTGATTTTTTCTTGATTATTATATTACTTTTGAAACTTGAGATTCTTGGAAAAAAATTCACTATTTATTCATGTATGAAAAGATAGAAATCAAATTATTATAATTGAATATAGGTTTAATGGTTATGTATTATAAATGGAAAAAATTTAAATTGTCAACTATTAAAATTTGTCGGAATCATAATTATGTCAGATTTTTTTTTATACTTGGGATCATGGCTTCTCATGAAACTTGAAAATTATGATTTTTATAAATAATTAAATATCATTTGGTTTGTCAAAAATATGGTTGAAAATATTCTTATTGATTTTTCTTGAAATTAAGGAGTGATGTTTTGTTTTTACGAAATTTTTTAATTCATTATTATATAAAAAGATTTATTTAGAATAACAGATTGTATTTCAGTAAAAACAAAATTGGATTCTCACATCTTATATAAGAATGTTTTGATAAAAACCTGACAAAAAATGATATAAAAAGTTATTAGAAAGGTCGTTTTTAAATGTAAAAAATATCAATTTTTCTACTTACCGTAGTCCAATTGGTTGATAGTGGCTTCTTTAATAATACATAAAAGTGATTAGTAAGAAAGTAATTATATATATATATATATATATATATATATTAATGAGTGTATACTTATCTCTTTTTAAGATAAAGTTTTATAGTCTTAGGTTGTATCTTTAAATATTATTTTTTTAAATTAATAAAAATATGATATTATTATAAATTTAATGTTATTTTTTTCTATTTAATACTAAATAATAAAAAATAAATTATAATTTACAAATTTAAAATAAATATAAAATAAACCAAACTTTTATTATATTTAAATTATAAAAGAGGGAGGAAGAAGCCGAACAATAAGTATATATATATATATATATATATATATATATATATATATATAT
>Ga0123342_1003017_pt1 | contig 27477 bp, 12 predicted proteins | sample Turbeawhitnodule_FD_89960 | JGI IMG/M metagenome (GOLD analysis project Ga0123342, IMG submission 89960) | Root nodule microbial communities of legume samples collected from Mexico - Turtle bean Mexico white nodule | ecosystem: Host-associated > Plants > Roots > Nodule | place: Mexico: Nepantla...
AAGGAGCTATTCTCCTTTGTAACCCTTTTGGGTGTTCTGTTCTGCACTGTAATAAAACAGAGTTTTCTTTCTTCTTGTTGTGTTTGGGAGGGATTCTGGGTTTTCTGTTTGGGATCCTAACAGAACAGCATATTCCTGTCCATCTATATGTGACTTTTCTTCAGCCTATTTTCCTATAAAACAACCGAGGGATAAAGATTACTGACTATACATATATTCTCATTTGAAACAATATTGCAGAATTATGGTGCATTTATTGAGAAGGATGGAGCAGGGATCAGAGGTACAATAAAGATCACTGGATTTAAAAATGGAGATATAGATCTTTCAAAATCATTATGGACCCATCAGGTATGTATATAATATTCAAACCCTGAATTGATTACAAATAACTATATAAATTCTTAGCTGTTTTTTAGAGGAAAATACTACTAGGTTTAAGTGTAGTATACTACAGCTATATTTTGAAAGATTTAGTAAATACACATGCCCAATGCACGTGTTTTCTCTGTCTCTCGTTTTCTAGATGGTTCCTTTGAATTTGGACATACTACAATTGACCTTCTGATTTCAAATGACCAACTTTCAAATATTTTGTAGTCAGTCAATGAGTTAGTTCCACACAGAATTCGTACTAGGTGTAAATAAGCTAGTTAGGTATACTCCAGCTGCATCCTTTGTAAATAAACCTGTGTGCACTTGTTAATATTCAAGACTATTCGACAAAACAATTTACAAGAGAAAAATAAAGATATCACTACTTCCTACCATTGAACTTATCTATACATAACATCGATGCTACCTGCTAAAATAAACATTAAAAAAGCTCTGATCTCCTTATATTCCCATTTCCAACAATATTCCTTTACAAAAATAGGATTTTGAATATTAAGTTTCTCTAACATACCCTTGTAGGAATAGATTTTAAAGTTGCGTGTTTGAGGTTTTTTTATTTCTTTAAGGATTTCAACCTTGTCATGGTAATCTAAGAATATAAATTTGGAAAGTTTTGATTCTCTGTTCAACATGAGTTGATCATTCTTGTTCTGCCTTCACTACATAGAAATTTAAAATGCTACTTTAGCGGTGTGCTTTCCAGGTGTATCATGATTTTATTATCTTTATTCGAGACTCATTTAGTTGTTCTATACTTTTCATCTATGTTATTACATACTATATTTGTGGGATTGTACTTTCTTATTATGAGGAATTTGAAAATATTTATTCCACTTTATTCAATTTTATCCCAGGTTGGGCTTCAGGGCGAGTTTTTAAAATTTTACAGTGAACAGAATGAAAGTTCCGGATGGGTAGAATTAAGCCCTGATGGCATCCCATCCACATTTACATGGTACAAGGTAATTATGATCTGTTGATGATTTATCTGTTAGAGCTGCGGTATAATGAAAGAAAATAGAAAAGGAAAAGAGCCTACAAGTTATTTACATTGATTTTGTTATAAATATGAAACCAGTCATGAACCTTCTTAAGAGCTTAAGCTCCTTAGAAAGTTGATTCTTGGCATAGTATTAGCACCTCTATTACGAAGTTAGAAGTTTCATACTAACTGCCCTCTTTTTCTCTTGATAAAACTTAATTGCCAGAATACTAACAAAATATTTATAAAACGTGAATCACGCAAAATGATTAGGATAATTTATGTTATATGATATTTGTATTACCTAATTTTTACTATGGTAGACAAATTCATGGGTGACAGATAGAGCGTATGGTCAATGATTAAGATGATTATAAATTTATACACATGCTAAAGTTCTTTAAGGAAAGCATGTGATTTGGAATTCCTCAGCTTGTAAGGTAAGAATTGTGTACTCTTATATACTATAATTTGGTTATATTTGTTAAGTTATCAAGAAAGATTTTGTTGAGTTATAAGTACATATTAACAATCATTGTCAAAATTACAATAAAGATATTGTAGAGATTCAAGAAATTAATGCAATCATTTTTCTAGGGTGGTAGAGTTCTTTATATATCCTCGTTACTGATTTCGAGAGTATCAATTAAAATCATATCTTTTTTCTCTCATAGACTTCATTCTGAAGTTGGTAGTAGAGCTCCCAATCTTAGGACTTATGTTGTTTGGATAAACAATTTTAAAAGAAATTGAAATTCTAGAAATTTATGAGTAATTTAATTACTTTAAATTATATAATTTCAAATTATACCTAAAAAGTAAGAATTTGAAATGTTCCGTATCTCTTCTCTCACATCTATACCAATGTTGTCGGTTTGACCTTCAAGTTGAAGTCGATCGTAGTTATTTTCATTCAACACAATCAGAGATACCTCTTTTTTATGTATGAAAGTTTTATTTCGCAATCAAATTTCTCTTGGTCAATATTAATAGTATTTGTTGACTGATATGAAACACAATTTTGTCCACTTGACCTCAATTGGGTTTAATTTTCAATTGGTGTCAGTTGTGGTTATTTTTAGGTTGACTTATATAAGCTTATGTCAAATAGGGTTTTTCGCTTGACTTATATATGATTTTTTTTGTGTGGATGTTTTCAAGGATTGCTTTATATTTTGACGTTGTCATCATTTGTCCAAAGTCAGTTAGGATTTTTTTTTTTTTCCAATGTTGATTGTGGAAGCTTTCCGTCAATCTTGATTTAGTGTTTTTTTTGTCAATGTCAACCAAGGAATTTTTTTTAGCAAACACTGATAAAAAAAAGTCGGCAAAACAGAAACCTAACCAACAATGTAGAAAAAATAATGCTGGGCAATTTCATACAAAATAATTGTTACCAACAATTAAAAATAACTTAATTGATGTCAATCAAGAAAAACCCTAGTCGATATTGTTAGAGATCCCACATCGACTAGAGCTAAGGACATTTCATAATATATAACCATATGAGCTGATTTCGTAAGGTTGACTTAGGGTTTAAAGTCCACTTCTTAATATGGTATCAGAGCCATTTAGAGTCTAACCTAGCGAGAGTTTGTTGGGCTTATCAGGTCACCCGCTATCGGGCCGCTATCAAACCTCTGAATTTCTTACCTCTTAAAGTATTTGGGTCCACATGTTTTGTTCACAATTTTAGTCTTTGTCTTCAAAATTATTTGCTAAGTCACACAAATGTATCTTTTTAGGATTCACTGCAAAAACGATATAAATATTTTTGTCCTTCTCTAAGCCAATATTTCATTTCAGCAAATGTCACTTCATTGAGTCTTTCCTTTACTTTAAGCCCCCTTCTTCTCCTGCTCCATCTCCATCTGCTCAAGTCAATACTTAGTTGTGTGTGATCCTCCTATTGTGTCTAGAGTACCTAAAGATCTCCCACCTTCGCTAATCCTTTAGGTGTAAAATCATCGATAGACTTCCCATCATCCACCAGATGACTCTCTTCTATTGTCAACTACTCCATCCTCTCCTAAACCCTAAATCCTAAATCATTTTATACTTCTCTTTTGTCTATTTCTTTTATGTCAATTCCAAAATCTGTAGGTGACTAACGATGACCTCTTTACCAATTGGATGTCAAAAATGTTTTTCTTAATGGGGATTTGCTGGAAAAAATTTATACGGAGCAACCTCCAATTTTGTTGCATAGGGAGAGTGATGCAATCCAAGGAGATGGATTGGAGAATTCATGGAGTGGCAGCGGAATGAATGAAGGTTTGCACCAAGTTTGAGAGTGAATTGGTGAGGTTTAAGAATGATTTAGGTGCTAGGAGGTAGAAAGAGGTGAGGCTTTCTAGGGTTTTCACTAATACAATGAGTTTCACCTATTTATAGATGAAGAGGATGAAGGTAGCTTGCTTCTTAAGCTACCATAACTCTAGTTAAGCGAACTTAACTATGGTGAGCTTTAGTAGCTTAAGTAGGTGCCGCCTAAGCCTTCTTAAGATGCTCTACGAACCCTTGCTTGTATGACAAGTGAGGGTTTCTAGAGTGTGTTTGATTTATTTACAATGTATTCTTAAACTGGTTCAACACAAGTCTTGAACATCTACTATCTATGATTTCTATACAGACAATTCTCCTATCTTTATTCTTTATATGGTGGCTTGGATGGTACTCCATCAAAGAGTCTTTTGGATTGGTATGTCATCTTTTCAAATCTTTATATGGCCTAATGTAATCTTGATATGACTCGCTCTGAGGCAGATCATTCATTTTTTTACCGTGACTCGAATGTTGGGTGCATTTATCTAGAAGTATATGTTGGTGATATTGTACTTATAGGCAATGATCACTGTGACATCTCATAGGTACAACATCTTTGTCACCACTTTCAAACCAAAGACCTCGGCAAACTTAGATATTTCTTGGGGATTGAAGTAGCACAATCCAACAATAGAATTGTTATCTCTCAACAAAAATATACATTGGATATTTTGAAGAAAACTGGGTTAATGCATTCAAAGTTTGTTGACACACCCATGGATCCCAATCCAAATTCCTACCCAATTAGGAGGAGCTTCTTTCGAATCCTAAGAAATATAGAAGATTAGTTGAAAAATTGAATCATCTTACTGTTACCCGTCCTGACATTTCCTTTGCAGTTAGTGTTGTTATTCAATTTCTTAATTCTTTCTGTGCAAACCATTGGAATGCGACCATTCGTATATTGACGTACATTAAAAGTTCTCCTAGGAAAGGTTGGTTGTATAGACACAATAATCATACTAAAGTTCTATGTTATTATGTTGATTACACAGGATCTCCTTTTGATAGGAGATCCACTTATGGATATAGTGTCTCCATCGATGATAAATTGATCTCTTGGAAGAGCAAGAAACAAAATGTGTGGTGAGATCTAGTGCGAATGCATAATATAGAGTTATAGCCTCTCTCTGCTACTTGTGAACTTCTTTAGCTTAAACAGTTACTTAAAGAATTACAACTGGGAGAGGTCACTAAAATGATACTTATATGTGGCAATCAAGATGCTCTTCATATTAGCTCAAATTCCATCTTTTGTGAAAGGCCCAAACATATTGAGATTGATTACCAATTTATTCGAGAAAAAATTGTATTCGGAGATGTCAAAATTGAGTTTCTTAATTTGAATGATCAACTAGTATATATTTCACTGAATCTTTACGGGTCCTATAATTGATCATATTTTTAACAAGCCTGGTACATACAATTTATATGCACCAACTTTAGAGAGAGTGTTAAATGTAATAGGCTTTGGTTCATATCTTCGTATTTTCTTATTCATAAATGTATTACTCTTTGCTTAATACACACACAAGGGATTCAGTCTGTACCTCTCTTTTATCTTAATACTTATGTACATGGGGTCATGGCCTTCCTGACAAGGTGTGTCTGATTTTCAAAGAATTGTTTTGACCTGATATAGTTCTCCTTTTCAATATTTTGTGATCTGTTTTAGGAAGATTCATGATTCTCGTGCATTTTACATTGTATGAAAAGGCATGTAGAGGGATTGGATTCTTTTTGTTCACTCATTCAATTCTTTAGATATTTGTTTTTTGTGTTTGCCTCTCAAAAATTGTTTAGTTATCTATTTATTGTAATTATTATGTCGAACGGACTACAACAGAATTAGTGAATCTAAAATCGTGATATGAATACTGAGATTATGAAGGTGCAAATACACCCACTGGCCATTCTTTCATAATGCTATTTTTTTTATCTTAATGCTAATGTAATAATTACAGCTCTTTATTTTAAGCAGGCATACTTTGATGGTCCTGGTGGCCTAGATCCAGTTGCTCTTGACTTGAAAAGCATGGGGAAAGGTCAGGCTTGGGTGAATGGTCACCATATAGGAAGATACTGGACTCGGGTTTCTCCAAAAAGTGGATGTAAACAAGTCTGTGATTATCGTGGAGCATATGATTCTGACAAATGTTCAACAAATTGTGGAAAACCAACCCAAACCTTGTATGTAATCTTGAAGTGGCTAAAACTGTTGGTTTCATGATTTCATCTAATTCCACGAGACTTTTATTGACGAATTAAAATGCCCGCTCTCGACAGCATCATTTATCTCATGTTTATTGACATCTTTATGTACATTATTGTACTGGAATAACTTTAAATTCTCTTATCCAACCCTCCTGATAATCCTACTAATAACTATATAAGGAAAATATCATTTATGTTCCTATGATATTTAATTAATACAACTCTAATACTTCCTTTATTAAGCATTGCAAGGATTGTTAGAAAGATTTTAGGAGTATACAGCAGTACTTATTGTACATTACTACTGTAAATTTATAGTACTGCGCTTTCCTTAACTTCTGACTAATTGGTCTATAGGTACCATGTGCCACGATCATGGTTGAGAGCATCGAACAATTTACTCGTTATCTTGGAAGAAGCCGGAGGAAATCCGTTTGAGATTTCTGTGAAGGTACATTTGTCCACAATAATATGTGCTCAAGTGTCAGAATCCAACTATCCACCGCTCCAGAAGTTGGTAAATGCGGATCTCATTCGTGAAGAAGTTTCTGCTAATAATATGATACCTGAACTTCAGTTATATTGTCAAGAAGGACATACAATTTCCTCCATAACATTTGCTAGCTTTGGTACCCCACGAGGTAGTTGTCAGAATTTTTCAAGAGGAAATTGCCACGCTACTAGTTCCATGTCAATAGTCTCCAAGGTAAACTAACTCTATATTGGGTAGCTTTTCACACTAGTCCTTGTCTAGTACCTCTTAAAAGTACAATTGTGGACTTAGTTTTCTGCAAGAAAGCAAATGCTCCACACGATTCTGGCGTTGTGGACTTGGGTAATTTTCCAAAATGCTTAACCTGAGTATTACAATTACTAATTATTGTTACCACTGAATAATCTGTAGGCTTATAATATTATTGCTATCACTGGATAACGTATTATTAGCGGCCGACTTATAATGTTTTGATGAAAAAAATATTGCGGTTCACTGAAAGAAGAAAAGTGGGGAAAAAAACTAGCTTAATAACACTACTAGGCATGTTTAGCAAAATCCTACCATTTCCAGTGCCAAAATTAGTGTGGCCCTTCTCTATTTGATGTTACCTAATTTTTGGTTGTAGACCATCCTGACACTTTTAATATTTTGCAGGAATGCCAAGGGAAAAAGAGCTGCTCCATCAAAATCTTAGACAGTGTATTCGGAGGTGACCCATGTCCGGGTTTTGAGAAAACGTTGTCTGTGGAAGCAAGATGCACATCGCCATTGAGTGTTAGTTTCTTTCAAGAGGCTGTAAGTAGCTCCTAAAATGAGGTTCGGTGTGAATCTAGTGAACATAGGTCAAGCAACTAGACAATGGTACTAATCAGCAAGGGCCTTTCATCGTATTGTCTTTATGTAGAATGACAATTTAATATTTAGTTCATCATACTTGGTCTTTGACTTTTGAGAGCAAATAAGTAATATCAAGATCAATTGTTACGTGTTCGATCTGAGGGTATGTTATGGAAATATATTTCATGAATTCCAGAAAGTAGTATGTTATGGAAAAAGCTTCTGAAAAAGATAATTCGTAAGTTATTAAAAAAACGGTAAAACAATCTTTTTGAAAATTGATTGCTAGAAGAAACACCCTTGATCTCATTATTTGTTGTAGTAGGCTAGAGTTCAATGAAGATTACAAAATTAGCATATCTCTTTCGATGTAGAAGAGGGTGATTCTTCTTGCACCCCATCATTTTTCTTTCTGCACTCTATCAAAAACGTGAATGGACAAAAATTATCTTGGGATATTTTAAATAAACCCTAGCTCGACACGCCCCTCCTCAACACTAAGGACTTTTTTTCTAAAATTTTAAAAGCCACACTAGGCTTATAAAACAGCATATTTTACCATGATCATCGAAAGATTAGTTGATACCGATATCTCAGATTATCACCGCAAAGAACAGATACAACATACAAGCATTTCGGAAAGGCATATAAAAACACGTACTCGTTTTACGTATTTCCATTTAGTGTTTTCAATAAAATGATAAACTCTAGAATTAATTTTTAAAAAGTTACGATGCTTGCCAACTGTGGTTAAAAGGTTAAAAGGTTGCAAAATATTATAGTACTTAACTTTTTCATATGCAAAAGTACAAACCTCTAAATTATTTTCACGAAGAATAAAATTAAATCTTCCTACAAGATTTTCTACAAATAAAACAAAATAGAATTAAATGCTTATAAGGAAATAGCATTAACCGTCCGAGAATTGTAAAGTATTTTCAGGAAAATTCAGGGTTAGCCAAACATTTAAACCAAAAAATATTGCAGGGAAAGTTATCTAACCCTTAAAAGTTGAAGCAAACACCCATATTAAATAAAGGGTGATGGTGCTCCAATACACTTCTGAGATGACTTCTGCGTTTGAGAAAGCAAGCATATCATCATTTCACTTCAAACGTCTGATCTTTTTTGACGCATTGATAATGTTTTGACCAATCTCCGGGTGTTTAAACTCCAATAATTTATCAAGTTTAATAGAAGCTTCAGAGAAACAGTTATCATCAATACAGGTTTCCGATTTGAGAGCAAAATGAACCTCATTGACGTCTTCATCAAGCTGGAGACAGAAGAGGTGGCTGAAAACCTATATAAAGACAGTACAAATTAAAAACAGTGCTACAACAGAATTACTAGACCCTAAACACAGTAAAGACCTTGCTTTCAGTTGACAAGACATGGTGAAAAAAAAAATCCACAATCAATAACTCATAATTAACACAATAAATGTTTACGTACTCAATAACAACATCCAAGGGAAATAGTGAACGACCTAAAAATGTCTCTTCATAAAGAATGAAATATTATACCAGAAAAAATAGGTTAACATTTTCGATGATACTTAAAATAGAAATTGTATCGTTTGATACCAAAATGATGTCAGTTACCAAGAACGATATCTTCTCATATTAGCTAGATAACCAAGATTGTGCACATAATCATGAAATCAAGCACTAATCAAGTATTAGGATTACTGAATCAGGTTAACCTCCCTATCAAAACTAAATAATACTTTTTTTCATTGATTGTACATTTATTTCTCATGCCTACCTATCAAGACTTGTGCAGTGGAGTGTCTTTTGCAGGCATACCCTATCCCGCACATTTAAAGAGCGCATCTCAGACTAATGGAATCCGTGAAAGTCTCGGCCAAGTTGGAAGAGAAGACATGGTCTTGTAGGACCATATCAGCTCTTGTAAGAAGAGAAACAATATTTGTATACCATTTGCAATCTTCAACATAGAGGCCCTTCTACTACCCCAATACAGGACTAATTCTTATAAGTATATCGTATGTCCATCTCATTAATGCAAATCAAGATAATTAAACCAAGAATCAAATCGTGAATCAAAAAGAAAATTTTCATAATTGTAAATCATAACGCATAAAAGAAACAACTGAGAAATGAAAAAATACAATCTGTTTCAACCTCATGTCTATTGGCACTGTTAGGGTTGTCATATCAGAAGTATTTTTTTAGAACTAGGTGGTTTTGTCACGATCTGGTTTGAAAAGGCACTTCGATGGATTAAGAAATAAGGTATATAAACAACCCTTGACCTAAATTTCTAAATATGAGATTTTAGAACTAGTCTAAATAGGTTGGTGTGACTTCAGCCCCTACTGGCACAACAATATTCTAACCTCATGTCCACTTGAATTGTGAGGGTCACATCTGAAATATTGTAGAGCTTGATGGTTTAGTCACGGTTTGTCCTAACCTCATTCAGTTAAAGAGGGTGTTTATAAACCATCTTTGACCTAGACTTCTAAACAATGAGACTTTTGGGTGTGTTCAAACACAAATATATATTCACATTTTGAGGTCAAATAGCCAACAAGGTGTCATATAATTAAAAACCAAATGGAGAGTAAATAATAACAAAAACAAGATCAAACTAGTTGGCTTCCAATAACACAAATTCAACATTACTCCAAAAAAAAACAGTGATGTTGCCACAAAATGGGCTGGAGAGAGCTCTGCAGCAGATATGAAGTTAGAACAATTAGGAGAGAAGTGCGCAGATCAGCTGTTGGGGGGCAGCAAATAAGCTGCTTTTCTCCCTTTCTACACAAGTGTTCCAGAAACAAACCAAAAAAGCTTTTGTTAGTTAAGAAAGTTGGGTCATATGACTCAACTCGCTTTGCGTATGACCTGATTCTGTCCAGAATCACATGATTCAGACTATGAACACCATTCTTCCAATGCAGGCAGCAGTTCGCCTCTGGAGCAATTCTCATTGCTAGAGGTCTGAATAGGACGAATCATGTAGTTTACTTGATACTAACTACACTGATGCAGATGTCATTAATCATAAATAAGCATGAAAACTTTCAAACAGCTGAGATTTTCCATCTGAAGACTTGGCCAACTTGGTATTATATTGGGATTATAACTGTTACACTATTTCCATTTCACAAAAGAAATATGGTTTGACACCAACTTGAACTCTTCAAAATAATTATGAATTTATCTCAATGCCTATGAATTTATATTAAAGAATTACAATTCCATTCCCAATAGAAGATAAGTCATAAATGTTAGAAACAATCTTAGAAAATGGACTTTAAGCCTAACTCAACTTCACAAAACCAACCTGGAACTATAATTTGGTCATATCTTTAGTCAATATGAGATCTCCAACAAACCCCCTCATGTTGAGGATTGAACATTTCAAATGTGAGAATAGAGCGTGATCCCATAGCGGGTGGTATGATAAGCCCAACAAACCTCATTAGGATAGACAATAATATTCTTTAATAACATTTTAAAAATAGACTTTAAGTCTAATTCAACCTCACGAACCTCTTAAGAGAGGTTTGCATCCATTTATATACTATAATTTATTCATATATTTAGTCAATTTTGGATCTCCAACAACTGGTATGATTGATTGTTGCTACAATAGTACAATGGATCATAATTTGAAGCTTCTTTCAGGTTAAGGGATGTCATTGAAAGACCTTGAAAGATATCATCACCTTCTAAGTAGACTTAATTACCTCAGTGTCACTAGACCAAACATTACATATGCACCTAGAATGGCTAGCCAATTACTAAAGGCCCCATGTCAGAGTTATTGGAATGTTGTGATACACATCCATTGATACATTAAGAATGCACAACGTCACAGTTTAATATATGCACATAAAGTCAATCCCAAAATTGTGTTATTCTGGTGCTGATTGTTGGGACCCTAGATGTAGGAGGTTCACCTTTGGATGTATTCTCATTGATAGGAACTATATTTCTTGGAGGAGCAAGAAGAAGAAAATTGGGACGCCATTGAAAGACCTTGAAAGATATCATCACCTTGTAGGTAGACTTAATTACCTCAGTGTCACTAGACCAGACATCACATGCACTTAGAATGGCTAGCCAATTATTTCATGTCATTAATTGGATAGAAAAACTTCAAAGGAAAACATATGCTATGCTCTTGGGACTTTCATTTTTATACATGCTGCCAATTCCCGTAGATCTCCTTATATTACCCAACCTAGGAACCCCTGGCCATTATATGATAAATTTTGCTTCAGTGTTATAGATATCGGATAACGGATCATATTGGAGACCTCATAAAACCTTTATAAAGTTGTAACGAAAACCATAACGTCTTATGGCAGAAGGCGTTATGGAAGAGATAAAAAAATGTGTTGTAGATTGCAATAAGTATAATGTTTTAAATGGGCCAAAAGTAGGCCCAAAAAACACTAATTAAGTGGGTTTTGAACTCTTAATTAGGCAGCTCATGCAGCTGCAGTACATTCAAATTTTAATTTGAGTAATTAGGGTTTTATTAGTTAAACTTATTAGAGGTTTTTCAAAAATTAGGTTTAGGGTCTTCTATCTTCTTCATGTGCCGCACACAACAGTCCCTTCTTCATTTTCCGCCGCCATCACAGCATGCGCTGCCGTTGCTTCCACCGCACTAGCTCACTTGCGTCGCTGCCACCGTCTTTTTCTCCGCCTTTTTTGATATTTTTGTTAGCATCCCGAGATGCCAAAAGTGGCCACCATGGGAAAACCACATCGCCACCGCCTTCCGCCATGACGCCACCATAACCGAAAAGTGATAACACTGTTTTTCTTCTAACAAAAAAAGAAAAGGACAAACCTTGTATGATTTTTAGTATTGCTTTTCAACTATAATTGAAGTTTTACCTCCGTAATCCACATAATAAAGCTCAAGTGGTCAACGTAAGTTTCAATTCAAAAATACCAAAAGCACCAAAAGAACTGCATTTAAGTTTTTGACCAAAGGAAAAGAGAGGGGGAAAATAGAGATGATGTTAAACATGCTAATAATAAATCTTTAATCAAACAAATTACAGATCCAGACATTAAAACTCAAAATCCAAACTGAATACTATGGCACTCATTTGTTTTTTTACCTTTTTCATTTTTGAGAGAGCCATATCCTTAATGGCTTGGGACCGTGACACCAAATTGACAATGAAGAGACCGTCCTCCGACAGCTTATCCTTTACAGTCTCAAGAAAAAGCTCATCCAAAAATTCCGGAGCAGGGCATGTCAGTCCCGAGCTGTACAATATATGTAATAAATAAGTTGGATAAAAAGATATTATTTCAAATCCCTTGACGATATCATTTTTTCTTGGTATTCTTTAATATCTTAATGTAATAATTAAATGCATAATTGAATTCACTTTCAAATCCCTTGACGGCCTAATACCATTTTTTCTTGGTATTCTTTAATATCTTAATGTAATAACTAAATGCATAATTCAATTCACCTTGGGTCTGAAGAGTCAACATCAACAATAATAATATCAACTTTTGTAAGTTCTACACCAGCATGAGACACAGTAGGACTTTCATTTAAAGGAGACACTTCATAGCTACGGTCATTTCTTTTTTCATGAACTTGAGCCACTCCAGAACTGTCAATTTCTTGGACAAATTGGATCCCATCAGCTATATGCACCTGGATTCCCCAAATTAAAAAGACTCAATAACCAATATTGTGATCTCCTACGAGACTAATTCAAAAAATTCTTAAATTATTGTGTTTTAGTATTCTGGACAGTCCCCCCACCCCCACAAACAAAACAGAAGTTGTTCAGTCTGTAGTTGCACATTTTTACATACACTCACATTTGAAACTGGTGTTTAGAAAAGCAAAGAAAAAGCATGATATCAAAACTACTTTCAAGAGTCAACATTGTATGATTACTAGGGATGGATAATCTTTTCTTAAAATATTTACTGTTTCATGTGGATATTCGCTTCAATGTAAGTTAGCAATCAACCTTCACTTTGGTCAGTCCTAATTTACATTTATGTTCCACAACACCTCAAGAGAAATACAAAAATACATATTTAACTACCTTTAAGTGTTTATCCTCAACAAAACTGAAGTAGTCCTTTGCAATATCAACAATCACAGGGTCTAACTCCACAGTCTGTAGATAAAAATTGTTATAAAACCATGTGGTATTAATCATTCAGAAGAATAAATCATTAGGGACAAGGTCTGAAATCCAATTATTTTCCCTCCCTATAAAACAGGGAAAAACATATTACCTCAATTTCTAAAAAGGGGACACAACCATGAAGAAACATGGGAAGTAAACCTGCTCCAAGACCTATTATTACTGCTTTTACCTGAGATATGCCACTTCAATATATCAGCAATAATGAAAGAGAGAATGTTTTAGAGCACGTAAACTTGCAAAAAATTTGAAACAAGTTAATTTGGCATGTATTTATAATTACAAATTATTGGAAACAACAGTACTTATGTGACTGCGAAATAGTTTGTGCATCACGTGATAATTTATCCTTTCATACATGAATTTCCACTCCGACAAAGACAAAATTCCCTGAAGTTGATACTATATCAGACAAGTGAAATGGCCAAATCAGCATCAGGATAGCCAATTCCATCAATTTTATGCATCATACCTTCCCATCTACTTCAGATATGCACCAAAAAAGTAAATAATTATGTAGTTGTTCCAACACTATCTCTCCACCCACAAAAAGACACTCACTTCAACCATTAACAGTGTAAATAGAGCCCCTAAAGAGAATAGATTTTTACATAATCAGGACTAAAGTGATTAACGCTTAAAATTTTAGGGACTGAGGGTTTACTCATTCCCTAAAAAATGAAGATAAAGCAGAGATTGCACCATAAAAGGTTCTTGATAAAAAATTATATAAATAATTCGAGAATAGTTACTGTAAAAACCATCAACTACACTTTGAACATATCATTAACCAGTTGAATGATTAAATTTTCCAACAGTGGAAATATTTTATCGAAACCAGAAGTTCCTTTACTACAATTTCCCTAAATAAAAGCCAGAAATACTTGCCATTTTCCCACTCGATGCCATATTTTCCATATAAGAAGATATCAAAGTGAATCCAGAAATAATTCCTGTATGATAAGAACTAGCTACATAGCCATGATAGACTGTCAACTGATTACTTGCTCCTGCAAAAATCAAGAAAAAAATTAGAGGCAAGAGAAACACAAAGCAAATATTGCAAGCTAAAAACAGGAACAGTTTTGAAACTCTAAAAATCCTCTCTCTAATACTGTTGTTAAACCATTTTTAGCATATCATTTTCATCCAAAATCCTCTTTGCATAACAAACATTTTAAGTAATAATATTTTATGATTTATCTATATTATATAATGTAATTATATGCTAATTTCATATTTTTTTAAACAGTTTTAAATATTTCAAGTACTTTATAATCTTTAATAGAATAAAATATAAAAAATCCTCCAAGAAAAAAAATTGTACTTATCTATGATTAATTGATATTGTTTGGATTGGACATTGGCCAATCTAAAGTGCAAGCCTAATACCTACTACAAAGTCTGACCCAAAAAGCAACACCCACTCGGACCAAAAAACCAAAGAAACTCCTGTCTTACTCTATGACAGTCAAAATACAGTGACCATTGTTCATAATCCTGTTTTTCACAGTAGCACTAAACACATGGAAGTTGGTGTCTTTTTTGTTTGTGACAAAGTTCTCTCCAAACAACTTCAAATCTATCATATTCCAGCCTTGGATCAATGAGCAGATTTGCTCAAAGACAAACTCAATGTGACGAATTCTCATGCCTCTCCACCTTGAGTTTGAGGGGGGCTATTAGAATATCTTAGAATAAAACAAAATATGAGATTTATTTTCTCTCTGTGTATCTTTTGTTACATTGTTTCTCTCTGGTTTTTTATTTCCAGCTGTCCCCTTTGGTGAATCTGTTCAGGAGTATTTTGGTCTTTTAACTTTCAAGCGTAGCTTCTATAAAGATTCCCTCTCTATCCAGCTTTAAACGATAATCACATTAGTTCTAAGAAACATGCTATATGGATGGTTTTGGTAGAGTATTATGAAAATGTATGCCCAATAGGTGTCACAAATTGCTTATCTACCTTTCACATGATATTTTTTGAACCATTATGAGAGAAGTGTCTAGTTGAACCCTGTACCAATTAGACTAGGGGCCTATTTAAGACGAACTTTCCACAAGGACTTCTAGAAAAGAGGTATAAAGAAAAAAAGAAATTGACTTCTCCAAAAATTAAAACTCTCATATAGTTTCTCCAAATTTTATTTTTAACTTGTGCATAATCTCATTTTAACTTATGGGGAAGTCAATTTCATTTTTTCTTCATAATTTTCCCTTCTAAAAGTCTTTACGGAGAAGCTTGTCCAAATAGCTCTAAGACAGAATAATGAAATCAATGTTTTGACCAACAAATCTATTGATGATTTAATATATAACTCAGGCCCTCTCATCGGATTCACATTGTTAAGGAAGAGATATCCAATTCAGCACTAAAAGGTTTGTCCAATTATCAGTGTGAAATGAAGCATAGGAAGGAAGTCTGCACAACTTAATAGATTACACAACACTATCCACAACATTTTATAGAAGAAAAAAATAGCAACTGAAGGGTTACAATGAGATCATTACTATCAGGCCTCGTTAAATTTACATAGAAAATCAATTTTGCATCATGAACACATTCAAATGTAAAATGTGGCTAAGATTAATTTGGACATGCATCTCAATCATTTTCAATGGTTCAAATGAATTCTACCCAAATATAAAATAATTGAACACTTTATGATATGCATCATGTATTAACAAACTTGGGCTATGTTTGCAACACTTGCAGGAGTTGCATCAGCAGTAAACATTGAATAATTTTAATACACCAGAGGGAAGAGGAAAATAATTACCAACATTGTGTCTCTGAGATCCACTTTTTCTAGATTTGGGAGATGCATTGTTTTTCTTCCTCCCTGACTCACTAACCAATTTTGTAGGCAGCAGTTCACCTTTTAGAAGAGCTTCAGACTGCACCAAATTTGCAGCTCTCTCGAAAACAAGGCGACGAAAGACCAACTCTCTAGAAGGAAACATACAACTGACTTCACTATCAACATTTTCATAAATTACATCTTCAACAATAATTGATCCAGTTAATGAAGATGTGACCTGCAAAAGACACAACCATAAATGATATAAGGAGAATATGGGGATCATTTTAAATCAAGCAAGCCTTCACAAGAATTAGCATATGTAAAAAATAGGAATCACACAAGTGAAAGACTAGTGGATATTTCATTTTTATTTCTTATGGATAAAAGTAGCGTTTCAAAAAACTTAAAACAAAGATGTAAAATTATTCCTAGATCAATAAAGGTGGATAAAAAGAAAAATAATCATATTAAGAAATGAGACCAGTAGAGCCCCAACTCCCTCTAATGACCAACAAAACCAAGGGCTGAACACCATAAGAAGAAGCTTGATAAGAAGTAAAGAATGATGTCTCTTGCAGAATGCTGGAGATAATAATCTCACAGCCCTCTTAGGCTGAGAGAGACTTGAAGTACGCAAGGGAAACAAAAACTTAATTTTATTGATAAAAATTACACTCAGAGCTACTCTATTTGTAACAATCAATCTCTCTAAAATAGGGAAACAAAATATGCTAAAACAAAAACGAAGATTCTAAAGATACTTTATCTTAATACAAAGACCCCGAAGATATTTTTATCCCAATAAACCATTAATTACAATACTCCCCCTTAAGTTGGTAAATGAATATCAATCATTCCCAACTTGCCCACAAGAACCTAACCTGCCATGAGGAAACCCCTTAGTGGGAATGTTTGTTATTTTTAGTCCTATAGAGACATGGGTTGTAACCACAAGGCCTCTGTCTAGATTATCTTGATGAAGTGTCTGTCAATTTCAATATGTTTAGATAACAATTTTCTAATGTAAGGGAAAGAAGAAACTCTATGGAAGAGATAAATTCCTGGAGTGGTTGGGAGGCAACAATGGAACTTCCCAGCGATAGGCAAACCATACTACCTTACAACATAAAGAAACAAATCAATCCATTGCTCCAACTCAACCACATCATGATATAAAACCCTACAAAGAGGATCTTTCTTGACCGTATAATGAATCGTAAGATTCATAAACATTAAAAAAGTTAATATATACTTAAATATATAAGATATGTATACATGCAAGATATAATAAATTATATATATATACCACACAATTTCACCAAAACAACCTCTAAAAAAATAATGTGGTGCATACATGTTATTAAACAAATTCTGTCTATCTTTTTTTATTTACTCATTTTTTAAAATCCACACTGATTCACACAATACAGAATCGTTTCATTTCGCGATTCAGCGATTCTTTGTGCGAATCGCACGATACAGCTATGAAAAAGATTCTTCAAACGATTTGTATTGTGGGAGGGTGAAACCGTATCGTTTCGTACGATACGTATCGTGAATCGTAAGATACTAACTACTATGCTCTAGATCGTGTACTCTTAGAATTGTTTATATTATCTTATGAGCAAAAGTTGTTTTGTGTTGTATCCAAGGGGTTTATTTTTTCTCTTTCCTTAAGCTTCTATTTTAAGCTATTGATCCTTATAAATATACGAATATGAATAAGTAGAGAGATTTAAGTAAGGATCTCTTAAACTCTTTTTCTTGTATATTCTCTTTAAGTTACCTTGTTCATGAAGTATAAGAGTTCATTCAATATTGTTGACCCTATGGCTCAGAGTTCTCAGATTCTAGATTCAAGAGCAACAAATCACATGACTCCATTTCCTATTCGCTTCAACTCAAGTCAAAACAACTAGAGATCAATTTACTAGAGTTGCAAATGGTGGTGTACCCATATGTGGATCCAAGAATACAACTTTAGAACCATTCTATTAAAGGATTTTCTTATGTTTAACCACTATCCAATAATTTTCTCTATACCGAAACTTACAAAAGAATTGCACGGCTCATTAACACTTTTCTCTTATTGTTGTATTTTTCAAGACATTGTCTCTAGGAAGATGATTTTAATTTTTAAAAAGAAGAATGAGTTGTATATGTTCAATTCTAATGATAAAAAAAACATCCAACAAGCAACATCAAAAACATGGGCTAGTTCCCAAATATGGCTTCATCATAGAAGATGTGTACATCCCCCAGTTAACCTTCTCAAATCCTTGTTTCCTCATTTGTCTACCAAAGAGCCTAATAAGTCGTTCAAATAAGATATTTATCAATTGCCAAAGCACTACCAGGCATCTTATCCCATTAGTAATAATGAAAGTAATTCCTAATTTGAGTTAATTCACTTTTATGTTTGGGGAGTTATCTTGGAATATATTTCAACCCCTTTCTTGTCATGGCAAAGCCTGTGTTGGAGATTTCTTCATAAAGCATAACAACCTCCAAATTTCTTCCCTCGTTGTAGATAGTGGATTATAAGGATGCCCTTAATATCTTTGTATTAATTAGTAGAAAATATCTTTTGAATCTTCATATTCATTTAAACATATTTTTATTTCCTCATTATAGAGAGTTTAATTGTTACAAATAGAGGTGATAGAGAATATAATCAGTAATTTTTATCAATAAAATAATTATTTATTTTCTTACATAGTTCAAGTTGGTATTAGATTTCCATGTCGCCCTCTATTAAGACCACCCACAAGTATCGAGTCTCACTTGAGATTTATAGTCTTTAATGTGAAGAGTTGTGTTGAAGATCTCACATCTACTAGAGATATGACAAATTAGAGTATATAAACGAGCGCAAACCTCAATTTACAAGACTTACAAGTTGGTTTGTATGGTTGAGTTAGGTTTAAAGTCTACTTTCTAAGATCCCCTTAAAACAAAAAAAATAAAAATACTTCTTACAATGGTGGCAATATTTATTTTCCTAAGATTGATACCCTATTTCGATCATACTCAAGGTTCAAACCATGTTGGAATGTGAAGATTCTTCCTCTTTCCATGACTTCAACATGTGAAGCAGCATCTACTTTATACATCTTCAGATTTTGGTAATGATTTAGTTCAATTCACATCACAACCCATTCAAAATTCCATATATTTTGATATAGACAAAGGACCATGTTTCGTATTAAACACTATGCTATCAATGTCATAGCAAGCAGAAAAATCTTTTATCAATGAGAAAGTGTTATTTTAAGTCATTCCACATCTCTTTAACAAAGGAATAGAACATATAGTTTCAACTTATCTCAAGAACCATGGAATGTCACATCCAGGTCACAAACCGTCAATCTTCATTATCCCAACTCACAAAATTAGTGTCATGTGACCCTAGTCCTCCACCCTCAATGTTATCTTATCTTAACCATCCTTTGAGAATTCTCTAAATTTACTACATCCACTGCAAATGATTTCATCCATCAAACCAATAGGTACCCACCACATTTACAAGATCATTAAAACCCTAAGGGATGAATTTCACCATCAACATTGTAAAAAAAATAGGAAACAATGCCGTAGATATACTCAAAGAAACCCATTTGGCAAGAGAACTAAAAAACTCGACTCTACTCAAAACAGGGCCAAATGGGAAGTTATCTTCTTATGAACTCAAGGGTGAGTTTCCTATGGCAATGGCGGTAAGTGGGAGTCTTCAGAAATACATATGTGGGTTGTGGCATATGGTGACTCCTTAGAGGACGTGACTAATAAGCATTGTGATTGCTAACGTGGGGCGCATCTCTCTAGCCCACCATCAACCCCAACAATAGAGGTAGCTAGCAAACAACAATGATATGTGGTTGTTTCTCTATTTGTATCACAACAAAAACAAGGAAATACTTTTGTTGGTAACAGTCACAATTATTACATTGAGCTCCTCTATATGTAACAACCAATCTCTCTAATACAACAGAGTTCACTAGATCAAATTCAAAATAACAAAACAGAAACAGCCTTATGTTTATTCTTACTAACCTTGTGAATGATGTTTCGTTCCTTGAGCCCCTCACTTGCCATCATGAAACTGTAGGCATGTATTCAAGAGTTTGAGAAAAAATGTAATTCATTTAGTGTTAAATGTGAGTTTGTTTCAGCTTATTTTGAAGAAACAGTAGCTTATTAGTCAACTTCTAAAGAGAGATTTTGACAAAAACAAAGCAATTCCACAGGAATAATCTGAACCTAACATGCTAAAAGTAAGACAACAGCACATGTAAAGAATGGTTTACAGTATAGTAACTGCTATAATGCATAAGAGAACATGTTTAATATTTTGGTATCCATAGAAAACAGGAAAAAAACTAATTATGTTAACATAAATAAATGACAAAACACAAAAGTGCAACTGTACAAGATACATACGGTATTTGAGCTCCATTCTCATTTCCTGCAGGTGCCAGTGGTGTAACCAATGGAGACAAATCCTTCTAAAAAGGGATGACAAAAGCAATTCAGTAAAAACAACAACACAGTTAACATTTAAATGCCATGTACATGAAGTATAACTTAAGAGGATGTTTCTACCTGAATCTCCTCCATGCTGGTATCTGAATGGCTGGCATCCAAGAAAACCTAAACTCACAGATCAGCCAGGAAGCTTCAATTACAAAAGTAACGTGACATACTAAAAAATACCCATAAATTGTAATTTTATTAATAGCATGGTACCATTATGAGGCGAGCAGCTTTGGAGCTTCTAACCACCATCCACTGTCCTTCTTCAGAATAGAAAAGCCATTCCCGTGCACGAATCTGAGATTTAACATTCAGTCAAGAAATTCAAACAGAATAAGTTCATAATTGGAAGTCCTAGGTGTAAACTGCAGATAGATATCAAAGAAGAGTTGACATCCTGTGGAATCAGCTCTATAAATACATATTGATGCACATTGTACTCAAAATAATAAATAAATAAATAAAATTAAATGAAAAAAAAAACCTAAGAAATAGTCAAAACCCCTTCTATCTGCCAACAAACCAGTATCCCTACCTCTATAATTAAACATGCACACTCAAAAACAAAACAACTATGCAATCAACAAAAATGTAAAAGACATCTCTGCTAAAACACACCTTAGGCACAATGAAAATCCCACAATGATATGTAAAAGGGTCAGCCAGTTCCTCAGCATCAAGAATTACAGCTCTATAAGAAAAAGTAGAGTACCCTTGTCCACCCAAAGATATCTGCAATCGCCGACCTTGAGAAAGCTTTAGCAGATCCTCTTGCAGATCTTCCACAGAATATAATATCCCAGAGTCACTAGAGTACTTTTCACGAATTTCATTCTCATTTTGAAGGGCTTCACTAAAACCAGAAACCTTGCAAAAATGATAAAGAAAACAGAAACGGAAATAATAAAAAGTTAAGTTAGAAATAGAATATCTACAAGATATCTTAGAAAACCTTCACAGTATTTTTAAAATATTGTGCATATATTATATTACTAACTGGTCCTCTGAGCTCTAACTAAAAAGCGATCCAGAGAGATGTCACCAATTATATTGCGTTTCCTAATCTATTTTCCTGATGAGTTTAGGATTAGAAATCTTTTTACTTAGTGGTTTGAACTTGCATTAGCAGTGCTATATAATACATGGACTAATTCTCTGAATAAATAACCATAAGTACTTTGTATCTTACATCAAATGAATTCCATATCACAATATTCAGAGCCCTTTATCTACTCCTCCTTCCTATATAAACCTTACAACTTTAACAACTAACATTAATAATCCATAAATCCTTATTTCAAAGAAAGTTCTTATGCCCATGAGAACTCAACAAAAAGTAGAAATAGTGCAGATATTCTACCTGTTGCGAATTACAATTAAGTGAAGAATTATGAAGCAATGATGTAATCTGATGCATTATAGTAGATAGCTCCTTCTCCACAACCACCATAAACGTTTGAAGGCTAGGTTTAGCAGAAGACTTTAAAGGTATGGCATCAACACTCATTTTCCACCCTAGTCGGAACTTCGAGAAAAGTAGATCTGGAAACCGTGAATTAATTATATTTCCGGTCACACAAAACCAAGCATGACAAAAAAGGAAAAAGATAGCATGAAAAAGAGTAGCAAATCATTTCATTGCAATGCAGAGGAAGAAAACACTGATACAATCAATTGAAACAGAAACTAAGATAACAACAGCATATCCTCTAGTTTTGATAGCATGTTTCTTTTATAGCAAGTCATACAGGAGTTAGGAAGGGTTATGTGCTATAAACAGTTTATAAGGGTAACTAACAAAACCAAAAAATAAATTATGACTCCATGTTCTGTGGAGTTGAGGAAGTGCGTACTCCATGCAACCTTTTTCCAAGTATCACTCAGCCAGCATTCATATATTTCTAATACATAAAGGAAAGTTCGGAATGCAGGTACCACGTATGAACATTGTTCCATGTATATTTTACTGAAAACTAATGTGGCTTACACACAAACAAAGTGAAAATCAAGGCTACCTGACATCCAATATGAAAAATAAAATAGAAAAGGACAGTCAGATGGATGTTGTTAACATGCTTGGAAATGATACTTCGTATGATAAGAATGAGCTGAATGATGCCTGTAAGAACAAACTCAACACTACAACTAAACCCTATCCAGATTCAATTAACGAAAGACAATTCAAAGTTCAATTAAAGAAAAACAACGGTTCTGTAATTGAAGCAAGTACTAAAAGCAGTCAAAAAACACCATCACAACTTGTTAGTGACTTCAATTATATTATCTGCATATCACATTTTTTTCACTAACATTTTATAGTAAGAAATTCTTCGGAGAACTTACTTAGTACATGAGATTCAGCCAGAGTGAGGCACACAAACTTGCCCCCAGGCTTTAAAATTCTCTTCACCTGACAATTAAAAAAAATACCGACACAAATTAACCAATCCACAAAATCAATTATTATTTAGGCTATGTTTGTATCACTTCTCTACAAGCAAGGAAAATAAGAAGGTAAAATTCATTGAATTTCTTTGCAATTAAACTGTAATAGAAGAGTGATCTCCCATCCAACTTCTCCAAAAACTAATGTGCTTTGACTTGGGGAAAGCCTAATCCATTTTACATTCTTATTATATTCTCTTAAAAGCAGCAGTTCAACTTTAATAACAGAGCGTTCTCTCGGCCAACTTCTCCAAAAACTATTGCGCAAAACAAAATAGAGAAAAACCTACCTCAGATAGGTACTGCTTCCCCAATTTGGGGCCAAGTTCGGGCTCCATCAGAGCATCTAATCCACCTTTATCAATAACCGCAATGAAGCTCTCGTCCTCGAACTGCACCATCCAAAAGAAGAACCGGTAAAAAAAAAAAGCCACAAGAACAGCAAAACAAAAAGAGCGAGCGGGGAGGGACCTGCATGGCAGTGATGTCCATGACGCGCCAGCGCATGAGCGGGCGGTCGCGGACGTTGCGGCGGAGCATGTCGGAGATGACGACCTTGGAGAAGTCGACATTGGTGATGGCGGTGTGGCCGGCGTCGTAAAGGTGCTCGGAGAGGCGGGAGTTGCCGCAAGCGGGGACGAGAAGGGGGAGGGGGGGAGGGTGTGGTAGGGTACGGAGGAGGGAGAGGAGAGGGTCTCGGAGGTGGGGCCACTCCGCGTACCACTCGAAGGAATCGGCGCGGAGGGTGAAGAACTTGTCCCAGTTCTCTTTGCTGGTGAAGTCTCCAAGGGTTTCAAGAATGTCTTCTGCTGCTGCTGAACCTTTCTTCTTCGCCTTTGATCCCATTCTCTCACCTTCTCCTCTGCTTCTGTCACTATCCCACTCTGGGTTTCACTTCGCTCTATGCTACCAAACCCCTCCAAAACCCTTATTCCACAAGCGTCTCACTCAAAATCTCTCCGACATAAATAATCTTTTAATTTTTGTTTACTTCATAAATTCTTAGTCATTTCAATTTTATCTCTAATTATTTTTCCAATTCATAAAAATAGTGTAGGGGTTTGATGGTTTTGGGCAGTGGAATAGCTAACAAAGTATTCAATTTTGACAAGAGTAAACATATTCAGGTGGTTTTATTTTTTACTTAAATATTTTTTTATTTTTTATGATCATTTTCCTTAATTTATAGATTATATGTTTTTTTTCATCGATACCCTTCTCCGTGTAATTTTGGAAATTTTGTTTTGAGTCCCAAACCTCCTCATCACATCCTCTCTTCCTCTCCATTTATCTCAATCGACTCTTTTACTTTTTCATTTCTTTAAGTCTTGTGTCACTCCTCAATTTTACTCTCACGATATAAGAAGTAAGTTTAAGTTAGATGTTTTTGTTGTCAACATTTTTTCCCCTATTTGTTTGTTTCTAAGGATGCTCACAATGTGGGCAAGCATCTCATACAATTTGTAGCACCATAAGTGATGGAAATTGCTTCTTCTTCTAATAGTCTTCTTTATGATTTTTTTTTTTTTAATGAAAATTGGAGGAAATTTGTTTAGAGAAGCATTTTGAATATTGTGGTTGAAAAGAAAGAGAGAAACATGTAAAAGTGAGAGGTGATGAGAACCCACCATGAAAGAGTCTATGTTAAGTCTTGAAGGAGACTAACCTAAGGAGAACTTAAGAACAACTAGAATGACAAAAAATGGGCAGCATTTTATTACTAATTCTCATTTACAAAAAATACAAGACAAAAACACTTTTCTTTATACAAGACTTGATCATCCTAAAGGAGAAAACTGTGGGGGAAGCTTTAAGTTGAAACTTGGAGCTCAAGTCTAGTCATGCCTACCACGTAAGTGAAACTTGGAAGGCAAGCTATAAAACCTTAGCTTTAAGCCCAAGTTAGAATGCACCTTCCCTTATATGACTAACTTATGGTTTCTCTTAGGCCATTAGAAGCTCAATTGAAATCCTAGCTAGGTTTTAGAAAACCATAATCTAACATAGGCTCAAATACAAGCCCAAAATCCTATTCTATTTAGCCTAATTATGCTTTTACTCTTATTTTTCTATAAGACTACTCCTATACATTTTTACAAGACTAAAAAGAAGGAAAAAAATTATTAATATTTTTCTTTCAAATGTTGATTCTTCATCTAAGAGGCTTCATCTTCTCCTCTCCTCTTAGCCAAAGGTGTGGTGGTTGGATGATCTTCCATCAATGAAAAACTAGGTTAACCAACTTATGTATTGATTTAACCAAAATCTACAACTTTGTTAACCAATGTTTTCTAATACTAATAAACATGAAGTTTTGTACTTTAACCTTGTTTTTGGAACACATAAGCATCATCTTTGCACTATTCCCATGTGTCCACCCCAATTCATGTAAAATCACAATGACTCTTCATTACCATAATAACAAAGTGGTGCGCTAATTTAACAAAAATCTTGCCTTCTTTAACCTATATATTTTGGTACTTGATGGGGGTTTGGTTTTAATCAACCAACTCCTTTATATACTCGACAAGTGGACCAAGTCAATTGTAATACATTTTAGGGTTGTCGTATCCATAAAGAATTAATGTTTATCACAGTAGATATATCTTTCAAGATGAAGTGGTGTGTAAGAGAGGTTGATTGCATATATTTTGTAAATAACTATTATAATAATACTACTATGATTTCTAGATCGAAGGGTGAAACTTTGACAAAATAATGAAGTAAAGAAATAACATTATAACACATATGTTGGGATTGAAAGAGCTTTATGAATCCTCTTTATTATTGTTATTTATGAACATTATGTTTATTCAAACTCTTTGTTCCTTATGGCCAAACCAGGTTGATTCCTTGCACGAGGTCATATAGAACAATAAGTCATTGTTATAGTTTATTTTTGCAGTAAAATGGAACATTTCACCATAGTCTCTACTCCGCGCACTACGACCATTGAATCATATGGTTGATTGATTAGGGTTCAGATACATGAAATCGCCTTTCGACCCTGGTTGTTCATCACCATTGAGCATTAAGCCTACTACCAAATCCAAGGATTTAGAATTTCAAAGAGAAACAAAATATTCATAAACAACAATAACTTAAGGAATATCACATTAGTATTCAATTCCAATAGGATAGGTTTAACAACTCATAATAAGATCTTACAATGAATACTCACAATGAGAAGCTAAAGAACAACAAACATGGATCCTTTAAATGTTGTTGGCCAACTCAGGCTCTTGATCCTTTCATCCAGAGTCTTGTTTAGGCTTTAACCTTGAGACTTTCTTATGCTTCTCAATGCCTCTTTTCCTTGATGGTTTGGAATGTTGCCATGAGGTTTCTATTTATAACATTTTAGAATGAGACTTAAAGGGGTTCATGAGATTTAGTGTTCGCTTAGTGCAGGCCAATTCGCTCAGCAGATTCGATTTCTTCATGCTGAAGGAATTTTTTGGGCTTCTTGGGATTCTCAAACTCAGAATTTGGCATAAATTTTCTTCAAGTTAAGCCAACACTTTGTTTTTTCTTGGTCATGAAGTAATTTTGGTTTGGCTTAGGCTTCAAGCAAACTCTTATTCAATTTTTGATGGAAGAGGGTTTCAAGCCTTTCCAAAGCGAATTTGAACTTTCTTCATAATGAAAGACCCTCTACGCTCAGCCCTTTTGGTTTCGCTAAGCCTTTTAAGCTTTAAACTTCTTTATTTACTTTGGTCTCAATCTGCTCAGTGTTAGAATATATGGCCTTAAACAAGAGGGGAGGTGAATTGTTTATGAAAGATTTTCACAAACTTTGAAGGTATAAAAAAGTTCAATGCAGAATCACAGATACAAAAATCTAGAAAGCAATCAAACAAAACTATTTAAGTTGATTAACAAAAAATCAACCAGTTGTTTTTGCAATTCAACTGATTGTTTTTATCAGCAAAGTTAAAAACAACTTAAAAAAGCATAATTTAAATGAGTTCAGGGCAAGAGAAAAGCACACAAGCAATTTATACTGGTTCACTCTTATCCCAAGAGCTACATCCAGTCCCCAAAAACCACTAGGTATCTATTATGCAATCAAAATTCAGATTACAAACACACCACCAAAGAAGTGACCTTGAACACCTCAAGTCGCACACTTCCTATGGCACACAAACTGATGGAGATCAAGCTCAAGTGGACATGGAGGCCAATCAACAAGATCAAGAAGAGGTAGAGGCACAAATGGAGGACGCCCATGGAGGTCAAAGCCCACCTCAAAGGCTTACAAGAAGCATGT
>Ga0123342_1003018_pt1 | contig 27475 bp, 13 predicted proteins | sample Turbeawhitnodule_FD_89960 | JGI IMG/M metagenome (GOLD analysis project Ga0123342, IMG submission 89960) | Root nodule microbial communities of legume samples collected from Mexico - Turtle bean Mexico white nodule | ecosystem: Host-associated > Plants > Roots > Nodule | place: Mexico: Nepantla...
ACAAATAAAATAAATTTTAAAATTAAAAAATTATTTTATTAATTTTTGAAATTATAAAATGTCCAAATAACCAAAATAAATTAATACAATAAATTATTAAGTAAAGATAAAATGAAAAAAAAATTAAGAACATTTAAGAGGAGAATAAGAAATGACACAATGACCATAATACAATAATAAAATTAAATATTAATATAAGGATAAAATAGAAAAAAATAAGAACCGTTAATAGGGAAATTCCTTTATATATAGGTATAAATAATATATAATAATTTTAATTAAAGAAAATAAAATAAACAAGATCTATTTATTATATATTGTTATAAGTTATAGATAGTTTAAAATAGTGAAATTATATAGTGATTGATTATAAATAATGAAAGTAGGGTTGTGTAATTTGTGTGAATTTTTATTTTCTTGTGTTATTAAAAAAAAAAAGTTTGTATGTGATGTTGTGTAGTGAAAAGTTAGTGATTATGTTGGCGAGGAATCACAGGAAATTAAATGAGAAGGGTTAGAGAAAAGGGTTAATGCACGCTGCTGGGGTTGAAAAGAAGGTGGCGCGGGTCGTTCCACGCGGAGGCGCGATTGGAAGTGTTGATGGCATCGCCGCCATAGCCGCCACAACTCTACTCAATGAGCCTCCATTTTAGAGCCTCAAAACCCTTCTTAACCCTCAAACTGCGCTTCCTCTTGCCCTTGCCGTCTTCCTTTTCCTTCTGCACATACGACGCCGTTGTGAACAACAACCGCTCGGAGGTGCTTTTCCGTGCCGCGGTTGCTGAACCGGAGTTGCTGGTCCGGGTTCTTAACACGGTTAGAGACCGGCCCGTGGCGGCTCTCCGGTTCTTTCGATGGGCCGAGCGTCAAACCGGGTTCAAGCGATCTGAATTGGCGTATGCCGTTATTCTGGACATTCTGGCGCGGAACGGCTTGATGCGGTCTGCTTATTGCATCATGGAGAAGGAGGTCGTTAGAATGGGCGGCGGTCTGGTGGATGTATTGGCTGACGGCGGGGTTTCGTCTTCCGAGGTATGTGTTAAGCTTCTGGATTTGTTGCTTTGGATTTACGCGAAAAAGTCGATGGTTGGGATGTGCTGGTTGGTGTTTTATAAGATGGTTGGTAAGGGGTTGTTGCCCGATGTGAAGAATTGCAATAGGGTTCTGAGATTGCTTAAGGATACCAACGTGGTGAGGGAGGTTTATAATGTGATGGTGGAGTGTGGAATGAGGCCTACAACTGTTACGTATAATACAATGTTGGATTCCTTTTGCAAGCAAGGGCAGGTTCAGCAAGCTCGGCAGCTTTTGCTTCAGATGCAGAGGGTGGGGTGTTCGGCCAACGAATTGAGTTATAATATTTTGGTCAATGGTTTATCTCACGAGGGGGAGTTGGAGCAGGCTGAGGAACTGATAGAGGAGATGTTGAGATTGGGACTCAAGGTTTCGGCTTACACTTATGATCCCTTGATTCGTGGCTACTGTGAGAAAGGGCTGCTTGATAAAGCCTCGAGGCTTGGAGAGGAAATGTTGAGTAGAGGAGCTGTGCCTACGGTGGCAACATTCAATACAATCATGTATGGGCTTTGTAAGTGGGGAAGAGTGAGTGATGCTAGGCAGTTGTTAGATGTAATGGTAAATAAGAATCTGATGCCGGACTTGATTTCATTCAACACTCTAATTTACGGTTACAGCAGGTTGGGAAATTTAGGGGAGGCTTTTCTCTTATTTGTTGAGTTAAGATACAGAAGTCTAGTTCCCAGTGTCGTGACCTATAATACGCTTATTGATGGTCTTTGCAGATTTGGGGACTTGGATGTTGCCAGGCGGATAAAAGATGAAATGATCAAACATGGGCCTAATCCTGATGTATTTACTTATACAATTCTTGTTAGAGGATTTTGCAAGATGGGGAACTTGCCAATGGCTAAGGAATTATTTGATGAGATGCTGCATAGAGGAGTGCAGCCAGATCGTTTTGCATACATAACTCGAATAGTAGGTGAGCTAAAGCTTGGTGACCCATCTAAGGCTTTTGGTATGCAGGAAGAAATGCTATCCAAAGGCTTTCCTCCTGATTTGATTACTTATAATGTCTTTATTGATGGGCTCCACAAGTTGGGAAATTTGAAAGAAGCAAGTAAACTTATGCAGAAAATGCTCTACAATGGAATCGTTCCAGATCATGTAACCTATACTAGCATCATCCACGCTCACTTGATGGCTGGGGATCTTAGGAAGGCTAGAGTGGTGTTCTATGAGATGTTGAGCAAAGGGATATTTCCATCAGTTGTCACTTACACAGTTCTAATTCATTCATATGCAGTTAGGGGAAGGCTGGAAGTAGCTATTTTGCACTTCATTGAGATGCTAGAGAAGGGTGTATATCCAAATGTGATCACCTACAATGCTTTAATCAATGGCCTTTGCAAGGTGAGAAAGATGGACCAGGCATACCATTTTTTTGTAGAAATGCAAGCAAAGGGCATTTCTCCAAATAAGTATACTTACACCATTTTAATAAATGAGAACTGTAACTTAGGCCATTGGCAGGAAGCTTTGAGATTGTATAAGGATATGCTAGATAGAGAAATTCAGCCTGATTCATGCACACATAGTGCTCTGTTGAAGCATCTAAACAAAGACTATGAATTGCATGCAGTTTGGCGTCTTGAGAATGTTATTGGAGGTTGTGAATGAATTTGTTATGTAAGGATGAAGTAATGATTATTTGTTATGCTCAGTTTGTCATTCCCACATGGCTAATGAGTAAAAGACATCCCTACATTTGAATGAGTTTTACCCTTTGAGGTTTACATTCTGTGGACTGAATAATATATATTTTTCGACTGTCATGGTAAGAATCCCTATATCTTCTTAGATACATAATGCCTTATATAACTATTATATTCCCTTGACCCTCATCCATTATCTAATTTGTTACAGGTTGAAGATGCTTATGGTGTTCCCGATTATTAAGATGGGCAGCAGACTTCAACTATTTACATGTTTTGACATGATATATCCTCAGACTAGGTAATACTTGGAAGAGTGGGGAATTTATCAGTTAAGGTTCAAAGATCTGTAACGTTATGCTTGCAAGGCTAGAGGTATACATATAAAGCTCAATTCTTCTCAAGATATTTCAAACAATTTTATGACATATCTTACACAAATTTTTATTCATTTTTCTTAGTCTATTGTGGGTAAAAGGAACATTTTGACGTGATAGTGCATATTCTTTGCATTAAAGTCTTAATTATCTTTTTAAGCCCAGTGATACACCTTTTGTATTCCATCACAATTTGTACAATGAAAGGAAAATAAAAGATAGACCTTTTCTAGTTCCATACCAGGTAGCATTTGAATGCTCAACAATTTTTTCATCACTGTATTGTATCTTTGCTATTCAGAAGTCTCTTGCCTCTGTCAATAAATTATTTTTTATCAGTTACATTCTTCATTTAAATTCTCTGTATCTCTTATTCTGTAATTAGTGTCCTTCACAATGCTTCTAGTTTGACATTATTCAGTTATTTAGACTAGAAATACATAAATTAAAAAAAGTAATACAGTCGACAAAATACTGAAATAGTATGGGATATTGAGATGATGTTGTATTCAATAATTATATCCCGGAGAGTTCAATAACCAAACACTGCATTAAATTTTAACGCAGCTCTGAAGTTATGATTTCATTTAAAATGGAAACTGGAGTTACTTTGGAGTGTTTTGATTTAAATTGCTTGCTAATTTATTATGTTATAGTTGAGAATAAGGAGTTTTGGAGAAAAATGAAGGTTGAGGTGATTATTCTCAACTGATCCATTATTAATATAGAAAATATGCAATCTGAAAAGCAAAGGTTGATAAGAAAACCTAAACCTTGGGGGACCCTGTATTATTGACAGGTATAGCAAAAAAAGCTTTAAAAGATATTCTAGAAGACAATAATTAACTTTTTCTAACACTTCCCCTCAAGCTGGAGCATATAGATTGTATGCACCAAGTTTAGAACATATGCACTTAATTCGAGGGCCCATCATTGATTTGGTTAGAACATCTACGACTTGATCATTGGAGCCCCGGTAAATTCAGTGCTAATTTCTTTTGTTCAGCAACTTTTCTCTAACAAAATGATAATCTATTTGTATGTATCTGGTTCTTTCATGAAACACAACATTAGATGCAATGTGAACTGCTACTTGATTGTCACAATACAACTTCGTTTGTTGAATCTCACAAAGTTTCAATTTTTGGAGAAGTTGTTTGATCCACACAAATTCACATGTGATTAAACACTAGATCAAACAACTGGATCAAAGCGATTGTCTTATATTTAGCTTCAACACTAAATCAAACAACTACATTTTGTTTCTTGCCCTTATAGAAAATAATATTGCCTCTAATAGGTACACAATACCCATTAGTGGAACATTTGTCTATAGGAGTACTTATCCAATTAGTATCACAATACGCAAAGTCAAAGAGGAAACAAAAGAGACTTAAGAAGGGAACAACCAATGATAACTCAAAAGATTGTTAATGGGATGAGGATTTTGGATAGAACGAATGCCTTTGCAAAGATACTTCTAACCTTTCACCAAAAGGAATTGCACATTTAAAAGTCACCAGAGTCTCTAGTATTTGGGTTCCATGGATTGCTAAAGCAAAGTACAAAGTTGAAAGTCTAGCTTCTTCCACTACTTAATATTCTTTGATGAATTCTCTGATGAAATTTCTTTGCTACCATTTTCAAGGTGATAATAAATCTTTGGCCAAGGGATCTAAGTTCAATAGATGTAGACCAAGATATGTAATTTTTTCCCTTGAGTTTTTCTGATGTTATTGTGGGAGTTCCAAAGAAGGAAAACACGCAATGATATATGGAGAACAAAAGAGGATGTTCAGTAGGAGAATAGAAGGGGGCTGGACACCAACATACCACCAAGACTAGGTCGGGAAATCTGAAATGAGGGTTGAAACATGAAGTAAAAGAGTCAATGAGACTGAAAGAGAAGGCACAAGATTGTTTGTCATTGGAAGGTAGAGTATACTCAGTGACCACTAGGGTTGTGCATCACTTGACATGGCACACCGGATCCGGTGTTGGTCCAAGATACTGTAGGATTGGAAGTGATGGGCTGAGCAGTGTTATTGCGGTGCCTGTGTGAAAAGCGGGAGTAGCAGTGGCGCCCGTGCGAAATGAAGGAGATTGAAGCCTTGGGTCCACGTGACTCGACCCTACCTAAGTTAGTGAAAAACCTGAATCTTCTTTCTTTTCTTACTTTGCAGTGAGCGTAAGCCCAAGTGTTTTTTCTTTTAAAAAAGGAGTTGGGCCATACAACCCGACCCAAACCAAACATTATGACAGAATATTGACCTAGGCAACACTACCTGCCTCGAACCAACTATCTTCTTCACAGTCGTGCAGTCTTGCTGCTATTTTTGTTCTTGCCGCTGTTTCTGTTGCTGTTGTTATTTCGATTGTTGCTGCAGATTGCAAGTCCACCCTACCCACAATGAACTAGTAGCTCCTTCATTATTAAGTATTAAATTAGCAACTTCTTTTATATATTGTATTTTTCTTATATTATCTATATGGATTTATTTTTATTTGCAGAAGCTTCCGCAATAGCCTGTTATGGCTCTGATATGTTTTCATATAGGGTTTTGGATCTCCTATCACTGAATCATATTTTCTCATCATCAGAAGATTTTAGCCTCTTGAACACTTGTTGTCAAGCTTTTTGAACAAGTGGTATCATATGATTGAATGAAAGTATTAGAAGTTATACAATGACAACGTTATTTTCTCATCCTTTTTTTTATTTTATCTAGCACACAAACATTTGCATTTGATAGAATATCTTTGCTTAGGGTAACTTTTTTGGTTATATTATATAGTGATTTGAGACTTAAGTATTTGATATTTTAGTAAAATGCTTTAGAGGATTTTAACAGGCTCTATTTATGCATCCACAATCCTTCATCCACGCTTGAACCATCTTCATGGTCACGGTATGAGTAAGCAATCTGGTATTGTATTTGTTCTTTCTGCATGTATAAAAGCTATTTCCTGCAGTTGTTCTGTTTGTAGCCTACTGCAATATGTGGCACACTTTGTACTCCTCTAGTAACAAAGATATGATAAGAGGATAAATAAAAAAACTCGTTATTATGCTGTAATAGGCAAGGTAAAAGTGCCAAGAGAAGAGGTTAAAAAAAGTGACATTAACAAACATATATTTTCTTGCAGGAGAGTAACATCAATATCCTTTTTTAAGTCAACAATATTCCAAGAAGACACATTTGATGGTTCTCTGAGAGTTTATATAAACCTAGAGACATATAAAGAACAAAGCATACACAATAAAAAAATAGGGATAAATATGAAGATTAAGAAACTTGATTGTCAAGTGAAGAAGAAGGCATTTTGTTAAATGTGAAAATAGACATTTAGGACAGCGTCACTCCAACGATGAACAAGCATATTTGCACTAAGTAATAAGGTACAAAGAAAACTTTGGTTAAACAACTTCATATTTGGAAACTTTAGCTATCTTGTAAAGAAAACCATGCAAAGAGTAGCAATTCTCTTGGTTATGACCCATTCTATTATATATGTGCATTGGGACATCCTCTATCACCACATCCTCCTATAGTATTATTACCTCCTCTTCCATGAGTAGATATTATGGCAGAAGACTTGGTAGATTCTTGAATTTTTTAATACGTGTTTATGGCAAACAAGCTTTTCTTAACATACCAACGTTGTACAACATCCAATGATGGATGGGTTTTAAAGCATGGGAACAAGTTTTTTTAGAAATAATTAAGCACAAATTAGATATCATTGAACAATGAAGAACAAGAATACCATTAAACAAGATTTATAACATAATGGAAAAGGAATGGTTGAATCAAACTTCCTTCTCAATTAAACTACTCACAAACACAGGATGGTTTGTTTGTTTATCTCGTCTAATTCGCTTTTATTTTGGAAAGCTCTTTTTGGAAGACATTCTGGAAAACTTATTTTGAAAAATACATTTCAAAATGTATTATTTCAGGAAATATTTTCCAGAAATACATTTATTGAATTCCGAAAAGTATATTCTGAAAATTTTATTTATTAAATTTCAAAAAATATGTTCTGGAAAGCTCCTCAAAAAGATAATTTGAAAGCCATTTAGTAAAAAGGTAAAGATTTTTTTTTAAATTGATGGGCTGGATGAATTTTTTTCATAGGGTGGAAAAAGAAACACCCTAAATTTCACAATGAAAGTAGTTTGTTTATGTAAATTTGCATTTTAAGTGGGTCTTATCCTTTTGTAAAATTGTAATTGGCCAACAAAGCTAGTTCAATGAAACACAAAATAGTTTTTTTTTTAATTAAAGTAATAATTAATAAACATATTCAAGTGCCCCAAAGATCAAAAATTAAAATTCGGGTAGTTCACATGTTTAAACCTAAATATCCACTAATTGGATGTGTTGAATAAATTTTATTTGAAGTTATAACGGATGGGATAAAAAAATTCATTGATTTATTTGGATCCATTATTAATTTAACTAAAATGGATTCATTAAATAAAAATTTAATTCAATGTTCATTGACACTTTTTTCCATAGATGCATATCTAATCAATTCATAAGAAAATGTTTTTAAGAAAACTAAAAATCAATTCTTTATTTTTTTAATTTAAAAAATAATCCTACAAAACAAATTTAGAAACATATTTTGAAAAAAAATTAAAAGAGTAAATTTAAGAAATACATAACCATAAAATAATTGATTCAATTGATTTTGATCTTTTGAGTATTGATAGAGGAATCAATTAAATTTTAAGAAGTAATAAAACCTTTAGACAACAATTTTATAACCGCAGTCGATCAACACTTAGTCTATACAATTGGAGAATAGATAGCGGTTCTAAACCGTCGTTTATAAGTCACATTTAGACAATGGTTCTTTTGAACAATCACAGTGTATAACGAAAATCAATTATAACTATATAATACTATTTAAGAGAATAAACGACGGTTTTGGACAAAATCGCCGTCTATTCCCTTAACTAAAAGTGCTTAAAATTATACATGGTCGAGGTATAGACGACGATTATGGCCCAAAACCGTTGTCTATTATGAGAGTTTTTTTTTTAAAAAATCATTATGCATTATACGTTTTCCCATCTTAATTAACCTGTTCATTTAAAAACTCAGTCAGATGCATATATTCAGACACATTCAAACGAGCAAATTATATATATATATATATATATATATATTGATAAATGTATTACAAACACTAATGCATATTCTTATCTATCTAATTTCTATACTATTCATTAGCTATCCTAGAGTTATAGTAATTAACGAAATATGTGGTCCAAACATCTCGCATAATCTAGGGCTTCTGAAGGGAGTGGTTGCTCATCCATAAAGAACTACATTACAAAATAAGTTCAAATTAATATTAAGATACATATACTTTTATTATAAAAAATAATTTAAATATTATTACTTGTTCCCAATCTTTTCGAATGCCTACTCTTACAATGGTAACCATTCATTGCATAACGAAGTAGCCACACTCATAGTCTCTCGATTGTTTATTACACTACAATTCAATATAAATTAAAAGTTAATATTGATATTTTGATAAACAATGAAAAGAGGAAGACAAAAATTACAAACCTTTAGGTTCAACCATGTCAGCTTTTGATAATTTGCACTGGATCGACCTCTGAGTATGCTATATCCACGACTTATAATTGAACTTACTCATTAATATAAAGACAAAGATAAATTTGTTTTCCCCCTTCAATTAGAGTGTTGGTGATGTATGATTGAGTTTTAGCTTTCTTCTTTCCATTTAGATTAATGAAATAGGGATCCAAGAATTCATAGACATCTTGAATCCCATCATTAATAGAAACTCCAGACAAATACCTAAAAGTTATTAGTTAAAGCATAATCAATAATAATTTAACATAAAGTAAATTGAAATATAGATGAAAGATACTTACTTCATAAAAAATTGAATGATGGTTATATTGAGCTCCTGATTTCGAGTTGCAAATTCTAACATATTTGACATGTATATGTACAAGACGGTGTTAGTGTTTCTTCCAAAAAAAAGTATCATCCTACGCAACCTCTAGTGTGTTTGTATCAATAGCCTTAATAGCTAATAATAAATAAGCTATAAGATCGTCAATGGTAACCAAAAGCTTTTGATAGATTGAGTTTTTGGTGCTTAATTATAAATTATTGTTATTTTGCAACATCAATTATGGGATGACTACTGAAGATTGTGTATGTACAAAAAACAATATATATACAAATTGGACTAATCTCTTTTATTATTTTTTATAGATAATAATTATTAAAATAAAAAAATATTATCAAAATTTATATATAAATTATATGCATAAAAGTAATTATTAAAATGACTTTTTATTAACTTTTATAATGTTATAACTATATGAACTATGGTAAATTTTCATCAAAATAAAAAGTAAAATTATAATATAATATTGTTGGAAATGACGTATCATAATGTATAAGTGGGTGTAAAACTCATATTACAAGTCAGTCTTGTAAGGTTGAGTTAAACTTAAAGTTTACTTTTTAAGATGATACCAAAATTATTTAGAGCCTATCTTAGCGAAAGTTTGTTTGTCCTATCATGTCACTTGCTATCAAGTATAGCTCCACCCAAGAGTTTGATGGTCTCAACGTGAGAAGTGTGTTAGAGATCCTACATAAATTAGAGATAAAATAAGTTCATAGTATATAAGTGTATGTAAACCACACCTTACAAGTCGATTTTATAAGATTGAGTTAAATTTAAAAAACAATTTTTTTAAGAAATTTGAATAAGTAAATACAATATTTTAATTTTATTAATTCTTATAATTTTATAATAAAAGTGCTTTTAATCTTTATCACGACAACTCATTATGTTTTGATAATGGAAATTAAATACAAAGGGTTAAAAAAGTGATAAGATTTTTACATGAAAAATAGTTATAAAATTCAAACTCCCTTATTAATTGTTATATTATTATTTCTATTATTATTCTTATTATTGTTGGAGATTCCACCTCGACTAGTGAGGACATTTTATTGTATATAAGTGGGTGTAAATCTCAACCTCATGAGCCGGTTTTATGGAGTTAAGTTAGGCTTAAAGTCCATTTCTAAACATGGTATCAGAATCATTTTGATCTTATCCTAACGAGTATTTGTTGGATTTATCAGAGAGGAGTTTTTATTGGTAATGAGATTGGTTGTTAAGGCTGTGCTTACCAAAGTCATGTTAGTATTTGAGTTAGCAGTGGTCAAATGTTCTTTTATTTGGCTTGAAAGTTACATGATGGTTAGAAGCTTTCAATACTTTTTTATTGTTCCTTGGTGCTTTAGGAAAGATGAAAGTGTATCACCGTGTAACATTTTAAACTTCAAATTTTATCATATTTTTAGGGAAGATAATAATGTGCTAAATTTATGTCTAAAAAATTGAATAGTTAGATTTTATGTCTTCTTGTATTAGGCCAGATATTCAGGTATATATTAGTGAACTAGAATTTGTGAAGATTACAATAATTATTCTAAAACTATATTAAAAATATATTTAAAGTAAATGAGATATATTTAAATTATGTTTAAAATTATACATTTGATTAAAAATCCTAATAAGATATATTTTAATGATTTATTTACTATTTTTGAGAATGTTTAAAGATATTATATCTTATTGATTTATTGAAGTATACTTGATGTATTAAAAGTACCAAATAAACCATTAAACTCATTACTATACGGTATTATTTGGATTATGCAAAGAAGGGGGGAAATTTTATATGCATGGATTCAATTTTGATATATTACTCTAAAGTTTTTTAATTTATGTTATTAAACTAGTTAAATAATTCAAAATACAATTTTAAATAATTACATATCACGATCTATGGTTGAATGATTAATAAACTGAAAGGGTTCACTGTCTGACACGAGTAAGAGTTGAAAACGCCATGCGCAGTATCTTATCATCTTGCAGAGATTCGTTAGTTGTTTTTCTCTTTTGTGCTGAGGATTCAGAAATTTTGAATCTTTTGCTGTAGTGAGATGATCGTGAAAATTGGGTCTTCAAAATTTGTCTGTAAGTCTTGTTTAGATTCTGCTCTAGTCTTGTCACTTTCTCATATGTATCCCTGCGATCCCAAATATCGTTTATTTCAGTTTCTGTTGTTTAATTCATACTTTCTTCTATATTGTTATTGTTTACTTAATTTGGTCTCTTGGGTGATGAGCTTGAAATGAAATGAATCTGTTTTGTCTGGATAATGATTGAATAGTTTGGTTTTGGAATTGGGTGTATTGAATAGTATGTTCAATTTTTTTACAAGAATAAGAAACTAATTAATGGTGAATGAATGTGTTGCAGGAGGGATTTTTTTGTTTGAGCTAAAACATGTTTGCTGAAAGTACTGCGACGTCTGCTGGTGCGGATCTGGCAGCTGCTATAGTACCATTGTTGAAGCTGCTATGCCTAACAGTCATAGGGCTAGTTCTTGCAAACCCAAGAATGCAATTCATTCCTAGAGCTACGTTTAAACTTCTTAGTAAACTTGTGTTTGCGCTGTTCTTGCCATGCCTTATATTTACTGATCTAGGTCAAAGCATTACTCTTGAAAATTTTGTGGATTGGTGGTTTATCCCTGTTAATGTGCTAGTGAGTACAGGGATTGGATGCTTACTCGGGTTCTTAGTGGTGATCATATGTCAGCCACCTCCAGAGTTAAACCGATTTACTATTATAATGACGGGATTTGGTAACACTGGAAACCTTCTCCTTGCTGTGGTTGGATCTGTTTGCCATACTAAAGATAATCCATTTGGGAAGCATTGCAACACTAGAGGGGTGGCATATGTTTCTTTATCTCAATGGGTTTCTGTTTGCCTCGTATACACTCTTGTTTATCACATGATGGAACCTCCTATGGAGTATTACGAGATTGTTGAGGAAGGGGCTGAAATCGAGGAAGTGCGAGCATTGAATGATATCAGTAGACCACTCCTTGTAGAAGCTGAGTGGCCTGGCATTGAGGATAAAGAGACTGAGCATTCTAAGACACCGTTTATTGCTAGGGTATTTAAAAGCATCTCAGGTATATCCTCGTCCAATGTTCCTGAGCTTGAAGTGACAGAAGAAAGTGGTGGGAATAGTCCAAAATCCATTAGATGTTTAGCTGAACCTAGAGTTGTAAGGAGGATCAGAATTGTTGCTGAACAAACTCCCATTCAGCATATACTTCAACCCCCAGTACTTGCCTCTCTATTGGCTATTATTGTTGGCACAGTGCCCCAGCTGAAAGCTGTGTTCTTTGGATATGATGCTCCGTTATCTTTCATTACAGACAGTTTCGAGATTTTAGCTGGGGCAATGGTGCCTTCTGTGATGCTTATATTGGGGGGTATGCTTGCTGAAGGACCAAATGAGTCTAAACTTGGGCTTAAAACTACTATTGGTATTACTGTGGCAAGACTTTTGGTGCTTCCTTTGGTGGGAATTGGGATTGTGGCTTTGTCAGATAAGCTGAATTTCCTAGTTGAAGGTGATGCCATGTTCAGATTTGTGCTTTTGTTGCAGTACACCACACCGAGTGCTATTTTACTGGGAGCAATTGCGAGCCTAAGGGGTTATGCAGTTAGTGAAGCCTCAGCCCTTCTCTTCTGGCAGCATGTATTCGCCCTTTTCTCCTTTTCGTTGTACATCATTATCTTCTTCAGAATTATTGTTTATGTGTGAAGTTGCAGCATATTTATTGGCTTGACTTTCATGATTGAAGTTGTGTTGTTCTGGCTTATTTTTTCTTCACGATGAAATTGTTGATGTATGGTTCTTTCCTTCCAATAAACGTGTTGTAAGTTGTAGGGCTTAATGCATATATGATCTCTCTTAGATACAAATCAATGATGTGAGAATTTCTTGAACTATGTGTTTGACATATGTATCATGCTATGAGTTGCATTATTGTGACTTAATGCCATTGTGACGTGACAAGTAAACCTAGCCTATGCGAAGTGAAGATTGTTCTCAGTTGATGTTAAGGTTAGGAGATTTTTGCCACTGTATTTGTCCTATGCAGTTTGATTCATGATGAGAATGGAATCATTTCGAGAAGAATTGGTTTGGCACTGATGAGGGTCAACTTTATTTATCTTTAGAAAGTTTGTCTGATGGAACTGTTAGATGTAATTTCTACACTTTTGGAGCCTAACTAGCACATGTTACACATTCATATCAGTAACTGCGTGCTAAGATGGTAATTTGAAGTTTCCCTTTGACTACTAAGCTAATTTAATTTGAACTTCACAGCAACTATTTCTTCAGAAAATCTGCACAATGAAGGTTTATCATGGTTGTGTTGAAAAATCTTATCAATTTTTCTGGGGAAATTAAGTTCACTTTCCAAATCTCTGATAGCGGAGATCACTAAGGTTTCTTTTTACGGCATCGAGTGGAAAGAGATGTGGGTTTGTGAGACATTATTATTTGCATATTTGGATAAATGTTTCATTTCACCTTGATTATGAATAGATAGTGTTTTGCTGCAAAAAGGAGATGTTATGAAAGCTTAACTTTTCCTATATCTTGTTGGTGAAAGTGAAAGCATAAAGTGTTCCATTTTGAAACTTTAATTCTCTGGATCAAATATTGTATATTTCAATCAAGATCGCTGAAAGGTGTTATGTTGGGGATTCAGAGCAACAATATGAAGTGGTATTCAACAGAAAATATACAAAAACAATATTTGTTAGGGAAAATTTATTTCTTATGATTGAGACACATTTATAAGCAAAATAGAATAATAAGAGAAAAACTTGTTTTCTCATTGGGTCGGGTATTTGAAAGTAAGAGGCCCCAGATAATTAGGTTTTTGTGTGCTTAGATTCTCTATATAAGGGCTGCTTCTTCCTGCACCCTCATGTGTATGTGTTCTTCAGGCACCCTCATAGTAAATTGAAACTACTGTTTTGTCTTTCAGTAAAAAATTTAAAATAAAAAACCCTAAACATTTTTCACCTTTCTCTCTCAGCTCTATTCTCTCACCCGACCCACCATCAACCGTGACACCCTCTGTGGTGGTTCTTGTTAGATTTTCAAAGGTTTTGCTTTTGCTCTTGTATTAGGAACATATTCCGCATGCTGATATAAAAAAAGGGAGTTTCTTCCTGTACCTTTACATTCTTTAAAATATCGAAATTATCTTTTCACAGTTTTATGTGATTTCAGAATAGAAGTTCTGTATGCAAAAAGTGTTTTCGGAATAGGGGTTATGCAAGCAAAGTATTTCTGGAATAGAAAATCTGGAAGACAAAATTATTCTGGAATATCCTTTCCAGAATACATTTTTTGATTTTTGGATTGGTAAATCCCGAATTAATAAAATGTGTTCTGGAAAATATGTTTTGTAAAAACTTCTGAAAGAGCAATCTCCAGAAGTCATTTCTAAAATGGATAAAATAGTTTTTTTAAAAAATATAGGGCGTAGGAAGAAATTTGTTAGGGAAATAGAAAAAAATGAAATATATTCCGCATCTTTCATCTCATTCAAGGTCTTTAACTTTTCATCATCTTTGTAAAGAGTAGAATTCTTATACTCAATAATTCTGTTCCTGCTATCAAGCCTAATTGCTATATACTTCTTCCAAAAGCCACATGCACTGTTCCACCCAGACTCTATTCCATACTTGCTTTTCATAGACCCAAAATGTAGGTAAACAAAAAAAACCCTTTCAGATTGGTAATCCAGAAACCATTCCTCATCACGTTTCGGATTACATAATCTAAGCAATCTTTCAATATTTTTGTTTATTTTAGATTCGATATCTTTTTAGATTATGTAATCTATAAATTTAACAAAAAAATTAATTTTATTATGAATTGAACAATCCAAAACTTACTCCCAAATCCAGATTAATATTTTGGCTTACATGATTCGTGATTCGTAACACATATGTATTCTATACTAGATTGATTGAAATGTTAATTTGGATTTAGAAGTCAGTTTCGAATTACTCAATCTAAAATAAAATTGCTAATTTTTTAAGCTTAAGGATTAGATAATCCGTAGATACACCCGATTATCCGATTCACAAAATCACTGCCAATGCCTCATGTTTTTAACTTTTTACTAAAGGATAGTTATGGAATTTTGAAATTTATGGGGATGCCAGAAGAACACATTAGGTGCAGGAAGAAGCAACCCTATATAAGTGTTTATAAAGACATAAACTGAACACTCAAATTAACAGTGAGTCAGAGTACATGCTTTTGCTTTTTGCATCCCATGATTATTACCTCACTTTTTAGTAACATCAAAAGACTAAAATACCCTTCTTCATAGCATGCTCTGTCGTTGTTACAACCATTGCCACCATTGCTGTTGTTGTTCTTCTTCTTTGCAGAATCTTCGACTGCATCCCCATTCTCCACTACACTGTTTGAGTGGAAGAAGAAGAAAAGAGAGAGAGAGAGTAAAATGTTAGGTTTGAGGGAAAATTTGTTATGAAAAGCTTGTTTCCAAAAACATCTCACATGTTTAGGAAATCTTGTTATAGAAAACATCCCATATGTTTCAAACAACATATTCTGGAAAGCAACTCATGTTCTGGAAACCTTATTTCAAAAAAACTTGTTTTGGAAAACATCTTATATGTTTTTGAAAGCTTCTCTAAAATTCTTGTTCTAAAAAGTATCTCATATGTTTTAAAAATTTTATTTTAAATTTTTTGTAGAATATATATTCCATAATTCACCATTGAAATGTACATGAACTATATATAGAATAATCATTTTAAAATTATGGGGTGCAAGTAATAGTTATGGGGGTGCATAAAGTAAAAACCACTTTCTAAATGTAAAAAAACCCAGTTGTCAAATCTTGCAAGACAACTAATACAATCATCTTAATTACCAATCATGAAGTGATAAAAGTTTATTGCAGTAAACTGATAAAGATTCTGCTATGCTCGTGGACTCAATGATTAAGAATTACGAACAATGGTATATTTCTATTGTGATTATGTTGATCTCCATTTTCTAATAGTGGTATGAAGCCACTTAGGATGCTTTATACACTTTTTTAAGTGTTATGGTTGATAGCAATTGTTATATGTTTTTGTGATATTCTTGTTTATGTGATTGTGTCAAATGTTGGCACCACATCCAAGTATGAAAAACTTGTAAAGAGTTCAAGATGAAGAGAACATTTTGTTGACAACACACAAAATTTAACTTTAAACATAATAATAATCTAATAACAACTACTAGTAGATGCTTTGAGAATATTCACTTCACCAAACAACCTCCATCTGATGTACCAATAATCAGACACTTCAAAACTAGACGTTGTGATATAAATATGGATGAGGAAGAGCTTATTGAAGATAGAGAATTGGAGACAAGAAGAGTAGACACAATAAGCTTGGTAAGAAAGAATAAAGAAAAATAAATAAAGGAAAATTTTAAGAAGATTAATAACAGGAAGACATATACATTTTTTAGTTTCTTAGTCTTTATATATGAATTTGACAAAAGTTAGAATTTGATATATGCTTGGAATTTGAGATAAAATTGAACAAACTCACGGACTTAGAAATGTCTTTTGCATTATGGACTTATAGTGGTTATGTCTTTAGCATTTTGCTTTTTGAGCTCGGTCAACTCCCTTTTAGTTCAACCCGACAAGGACATTTGGCCTACTTTGATCATTTGGGGGTTAATCGACTTCTATTTGTCGTTTTTCATTTCCTTGTTGCTATCATAAGATCTTCGTCACATTCTTCTCAGTCTCACGATGAACGCCAATTATTCTTGTATGAATCTAGAAGATCTCCTTCTTTTTTGAAATGAGGGTGTGTGTGTCTACAAAAAGTGTTCTGACGCTCAAGTCAGTCCTCTTTAATAGTTGAGAGTGTTGAATGCTATTAAAGCGTAACTTTTACCTATCCCAAACAAATCTACTTATATATTCGTATTGAGCCTTAGCATATACGAGTTTGGATCAATATAAATATTATAATTAATTAAGCTCATAATGATCTGAAAGTACGACATGTTTATTAAGTTAATTTAGTATTAACATCGTGTTTAATTGTTTTATTTGTCGATTTTTTCAAGATGTCTTTGACAACATTTCTAAGATGATTATGTAATTTTTTTTTTATCTTTCACTGTAAAGGTTATCTGGGTCGTGTATATAATATATTATTTTTTAATTCAATTATGTTTTAACAATTATTAGATTATACTTTTTAAAATTTAAAAATATTATTTTTATTAAATTTTATAATAGTCTTTGAAGAGTCTTAAATCATACTAAAAGAAAAATTTAGAATGTCAAAACAATATGAAAAAATTGATTTAACAAAGTTTTTGCATACACATACATACATTACATCAAAAAGAGGATGTTGTATCTGTCAATATCTTATTCGATACAAAAGAAAAAAATAGAATTTTTTCTAAAAGAAATAAAAATGTATGTCTATAGGTGAAAAAAAATCTTATATAATTAAAAAAGAAGCTTAATAAATATTTTGAGGATAATATTATAATAATCATTATAAAGCTAGAAACTAATTATTCTGATCTCAAGTCTAAGAGATAGTATCGCTAGGGTCGCATCTGAGTTATTGTTCCCTTTGAACTATGTTTCGTCATGATTTTGTCCTTAAAAAGTGAGTTGGAAGAAGAATGAGTATATATATAAACTGTTATTGACCTTGACTCTGTGATGTGAAACTATATTGACGATACTGATATTATAGAAAACAACTGTTTCAATTATAAAAGTGATTGTGCACCAAACATTAGGATTACATAAAGTTTTTCAGTGTAATTTTAAAAGATTAATTAGAAACTATTGAAACTATACATCATCAAACATAATCTAAGATGTTGATATATATTGTAGGTGCTATGTTGTGAAGAATGATTTAAAACCTTGGTCACGTGAAAACAAATATTTTGGCGTTTGTTAGCTGACATTCTGAAAGCATAGAAGAATGATAGTTGGGAGTTATATTATATATCTATCGTCACTGATTTCCCATTACGATCTTTCAAACTAACAAACAACAACGGTTAAGCCAAGTTAAGCCAACATGCACACTAACGTGGGGTTAAAGTTGGTGATTAATTCATTATTTGATACATGGTACATTTATATATCATTTTCGTGGCTGAAAGTAAAATGAATGTGTCTTTTTTGGTGTCATTAAGGAAAGTAGTGAGTTTTTGTCGTAATCTATTACTCACCCCATGCAGCTCAGTGTCGGATTTCAATGCAAAACAATGAAAATGACTTTCTGATTAATACTTTTTCATCACTTTGTTTATATTTCATTTTCCAACAATGTATACGTGGAACAAAAATCACGATTTTTTAATTTTTCAATTATTATTATTTGTCAAAAATACTAGTTTTTTCAGATACGTCACTTACCACAATGAAAAAATAAAAATGATAAGCTAGTTGATTCTTTAGTTTTTGTGTTTGCATATTGATGTTCACTTTTTTGTTCTTATACACAACACATTAGTATTAAGGTCATTGGTTTGCATTTATACATGATTATATATCGCAAAAAGATGGGAAATAACCTTAATTCTAAAAGTGAGTTCAACAATCTTATAAATTTTTTCACAAAACTTGTTGGAAAATAATTGATTTAGCCGAAAGTCTAATAAATATCATCAAGGTGTAAAATATTTTAATAAATATCATCAAGGTGTAAAATATTTTAATAAATATCATCAAGGTGTAAAATATTTTAATAAATATCATCAAGGTGTAAAATATTTTAATAAAAACTTTTTTTTTTTCAAAAGACACATAAATGTTTGACTAGGAATGAACATATAAAAAAAGATAAACACATGTTGTTTTTATATTAGTTCAATCAACCTAAATTACATTCATTTCTTTTTTAAATAACTCTTCAAAGGTTCCACTATAATCAATTTATACAACAAGTATTGTTTACTGACCTACACAAGTGCACAATGTTAACAATCTATTTTTATCTCCTTTAAGATAAAAAAAACACAAATAATTTATGTATATGAAAGAAAAATATTTTTTATATTTATCTCTTTAGAACTTATTAACATGTTTACTATTTTTTATTACATTCTTAACAATCTTTACAATAATTTTTAACTAATTTAAATACATTAATGGTGTTAATGGGAGAAAAAAATAGATAAATAAAAAAGTTATATAACTATTTTATTAAAACTAAAAAATTCTTACAATGGGATTAATTGTTAACAATATGGAGAGATATTAACACGAATCTGATGAAAAAGTAATAAACAAATGCAAGGCAATTGCAAATAGCACATCAATTTTCAAAAGTTGCGGCATTGCTTTACTTAACTCAGTGGGTTTTAATCACAGCGAGAAATAAGTAATTAAACTACTTTTAATTAAATCACACCCACCTTTTTCGTTTTCCATCGCTTTTAAGTCTTCATCACAACCCCACTTGTTCCCTCCTCCCCACTTCCATAAATCATCCAAAGTTCCAATCTTTTGTTACAAAAATGCAACACAATCCTTAATCAACACCATCACCATGCTCAACTTCTATGTTGGATTCTCTCAAGAGTTGCTGAGAACATCCAAAAATGGAGGGGTGCCATCCCTTAAGCTCTGAACAGTGAACTTTCTTGTAGCCATGAAGTGTGCTCCCTTGACTGTGTTTCATTTGCTCTTCTTCATCTTCCCCCTTGTACTCTCTGTGCACTTTAGTTTAGCTTTATCTCCCAGTGGGGCCACCAAACATCCCATAAAGTTTATCCTAGGTTGGTGTCTCTGTAACTTTGATTATGGGGAACGTGTTTTACCTTGGTAACTATATTGGGTTAGTTGTAAATCTTATTTTTTCACATTTGTTTGGTTTCTTTGAAAGATGGGAATGTAAAATAAAAATAGTACGTAACAACTAGTGTTTCAGTTTATATTTAGTATCTACAAAATTTGATCACATAAGCTGATCAATTTGACAACGGTATTGCTAAATGCTTACGTGAATTTTGACATCTTCCATGGTGAGGGAACAAGGCATATTCTTCATTCCATAACGAATGATGTGTTTATTTAAGGAAAGAGTCTATTTATTATGCGTGTTTTTATTGGAAAACAACCCCCACAACACGTGTGAACTGCACCTAGGTTGTGTCCATGTTAACATATTTTGTTTTGTTCTTACCTTGCTCTTTTTGTTTTAAGGGGAAGAGAATTTGGGTCCATGGAAGAATGAAGTCACAGAAGTAGCTCCAGCACCACGTCCCGAGACTAAGGGTACTCTTGTCCTAGCAGCAAACAGGACCAATAGGCCTGACATTCTACGCAGATTTCGATGTTACCAAGGTGGTTGGGACATTGCAAACCGACATTATTGGGCTGTAAGTACTACAATGATTCATTTTCATCATGTTTTCAAATGACTGATGCTAATTTATTATGTATTTTCTCATTCCGGTTATATTTGACACTCTAGCATGTTTCCTGAGGAGCACAATTTCTTTCTATTAGTGGAGAGGATCCACTTTCTTTCCTGAGGATGTTCCTCCCAGTGTTTCCCATTGACCTCTCAGGATACTTGATCAGTTTGTTGAATTGGACTTGATGATCTTCTTCTGGTTGACCTTGTTTTATTAGAGCTCTTTTTCACTTTTTTATGCTTCTATACAGAAGGGTAAATCCAAAATCCAAAGATGTAATGAGCAGAATAAAAGGGTTGGAAGATCATTGTGCATCATTAGACATTTTTATATTAAATATTGATTGACACGAGTGATAGTAGTTTATTAGTTGATGTCTTTTAAATCTAATGAATAATCCATATCAATATCATGATTGAAAACATACATCCTTTTGTTAGTGCTGAGAAATATTTGGTGTATATTATGATATAGTTAGGCAATCTTAATTTTCCTAACGCTTGTCACATGGTAAATAAGTTGAATCTTGATGCTTAGGTTATTGGATAGATGACTGGTATTTACTCTCAAGACATTTCTATTTCTAGGCTTATTTCTATCCAACATAGTATAGCTCTTTGCACATTTTTATCTCATAATAACCACTTGAAGTTTCTTTGTGTCACTTTCTTTTTCTACTTCTGAAATGATACATCTTAAGTTGAGCTTGTATTTTTCAATTATGTAGTTTTTTGAGTGGATTCTTTATTTTTCTCCTGTTCCCAATAGACTCAAAATTCTGGTGTTAACTTCAACTGAACTAATATAATCAGTTCTAAACTCTTGTATGTTCAGTCAGTTGGATTCACTGGTGTGGCTGGTTTCACACTTGCTGTCCTATGGTTTATTTCATTTGGCTTGGCACTACTGATTCATCTATGCTGCGGATGGGGAATTACCATCAAGGATAAAGGTTCAAATCGTTTGCAAAGAATCGGGCTTGTGTTGCTGTTGTTATTCACCTGTGTTGTAACGTAATTCTCTGAACTTGATTTAATGTCTCTTTGTTAAAATCCAGGGTCGATTAGTATCTTGTTTTATTATCTATTGTGTAGCTAATCCTGCATTTAGCCTAAACATTTTCTGTTTGACACTTGAAAGAAGTCCATTGACAAAAATCATCAAATTCAAATCCCTGGAGGCAGAACTTATGGGTTAAATAAGCTTTTGATAGTGTCAAAATTGACTCTATTAAAATCATCACCTCCAAAATATTTTTAGTGTTTTTAATATCAAACGTTTGATAAATAGGTTAATCTGATACTTTTTGTATTAACAGTGTTGAATAATAAAGTTACTGTTAGGACCAAATTTACATAGTTATTAGATGCTGGTTACCAAAAATACTGAAAAAATCTGTTAGAAGTATCAATGTTTTAGAGGTACCAAAAATTGATCTAACTGGTTATTCCATTCAAGCTTTGCTGGTAAATGTTACCTGGTTAACATTATGTATCCTCTCTTGTTCCCACAGGAGTGGATGCATCGTTCTTTCTTTTGGGCAGGAAAAATTCAATGGTGAAGCAATTGATACCCTCCATTATGTTGTCAATCAGTCAAACTACACAGTGCACACTCTAAGAAATGTTACAGAGTATCTGTCTCTTGCCAAATCTATCAAAGTGGCAGAGATGTTTCTTCCATCTGATATCATGGATGGTATTGACAATTTGAATGTGGATCTAAATACCGCAGCAGATACACTTTCTGACCACACAAATGAAAATTCTGTTAAAATGCGAAAAGTATTTAATGCTGTGTATGCTTTCATAGACCTCACACTTTTCAGTTATCTCTATATACAATTTAACATTGGCATATACATATGGTAAACTGATCCATTTTGCAGGCGTCTTGCTCTGATTATAATGGCAGCAATGATGCTACTACTGGCTCTAATTGGGTTAAGTATGTATTGCTGATGATAACTTCTTCAAAACTTTAAGCTAATTTTATAACTATATTCTTGCTCATAATTTGCTCATATGTTTTCTTCAGTCCTGTCTATCCTTGGATATCAACATGCTATCCTTGTGTAAGTTATGATAATACCTTTGCTTATTAATATTTCTGTCTCAAGGATCATTTTTATATTTCAATATTTCATTGCAGATTTGTTATCAGTGGATGGTTATTGGTTGCAACCACATTCATTCTTTGTGGAGTGTTCTCAATCCTTAACAAGTAAGGCCAATGTAGCTTGCTCATTCAGAATGAACTGGCTAAGTTATGGGAATGTTTGGATAAACTTCTCTATAAATATTTCCAAAAATGAGTTCATTATAGAGAAATTTCTTTCAATTTCTGTTCTTATCTCTTCATTCTAGAAACATTTGTAGAGAGAAGTTTATCCAAATAGTCTTATATATATATATATATATATATATATCCTTTCTTAACCTCTTTGAAATTCAATTATCTAGAATTTGTTGACTTTGTCAGTTATTTATTACTCACTAACAATCAGTGAACCAGGCATGATTAACTTATTTCTATTATAGTGCAATTTGTGACACCTGCATGGCCATGGAAGAATGGGTGGAGAATCCACATGCAGAATCAGCACTTAGCAATATCCTTCCATGTGTTGATCAGAGAACAACAAACAAGACACTTTTCCAGAGTAAACAAGTTGTTACCAATATTGTTAGTATTGTGAATCGGTTCATCTATGAGACTGCAGATGCAAGTCCATCACAGGGTAGTATGAACTATTACAACCAATCTGGACCTGCAATGCCTCCTCTGTGCTACCCCTTTGATTCCCTCCTTCGAAAACGCCAGTGCACAGCACAAGAAGTTCCCTCAGCCAAAGCTTCATTGGTATACTTTTTTCTCTGTTCACTTTGAAATTTGAGAGGGAAATGAACTTGCTTTTTGGTCAATCACTTGTTTAATGAAGATTGTTCTACACACCTAAAAGTATTCTATCACAGTCTTATTAGTTGTTACTTTTTTAATATTTATTTCTTGTAATGATGTTTAGGTGATTCATATAACTCTTTGTTTGAACTTGTTAATAGGTTTGGAAGAGGTATGAATGTAAGATATCTGAATATGGTATTTGCTCAAGTATTGGAAGGGTGACCCCAGAGATTTACACAGAGTTAGTAGCAGTAGTTAACGAAAGTTATGCACTGGAACATTATACTCCAATTTTACTTAGCCTTCAGAATTGCAATTTTGTGAGGGACACATTCAAAGAAATTACTTCACGTTACTGTCCTCCATTGATCTATTATCTTAAGCTTATCAATGTAGGATTGGGTCTAATTTCAATTGGTGTCTTGCTTTCTCTTGTTCTCTGGATACTTTATGCAAACCGCCCCCAAAGGAGGAAGCGTTTGTTTGGCTCAACATGCCCATAAAACTAAAGAACAAATTGAGCAAGAACCCCATCAGAAATTTGTCTTTGCTCAATCTTACTGAGTGAAGTATAGTTATTGTCCAATGCATAAATAGGAATTTTTACTAATATGGTATAATTTTATCTCTTAATTATCAAAACGGGTAAGTTTTAAAATTTACCAAAACTGATAAGTCGTGTCAATCTGATACGACTTTCAAATTTGATTATATTGAAGTTGTGTCACAGTTATATGACTTTTTCAACAATGAAGTTGTGTCAGCTTGACACGATTTATATATTTTGGTAATTTTTAAAATTTTTACTTATTTTAATAATTAAAGGATAAAGTTGTATCAGATTAATAAAAATCTCACATAAATAGTTGCAAAAAGTAAAATACTCCCAAACAAGGTGAAGCAAAGCTACATCTTGAGCTAGAAGGCCATATAGCCAAAACTAGTGTATTATACAAAATTATTATTCATGAAAGGAAGAAATCAAATTGTGTTCATTGAGTAAATACTTGATGTAGAGAGTTTTACCCTTTATTTAATCATAAATCCACATGTATGGTAAGTTTAATAATTCTTATGAAATTTGCTTTGAAAATCATATACTTACTATATATATGATTTTATGGGTTGATAAAATAAATTGTTTTACAATGCAAAACTCAATGGTGAGGAAATTGATACTCTCCATTTTGTTCTTAATAATAAACTAAAGAGTGCTTACTCTAAGAAATGTTATAGAGTATCTGTTACAAAATCTACTAAAGTGGTAGAAATGTTTCATCCATCTAATATCATACATTATGATATTAGATGGACGAAACATCTATTAAAATACTAATAGTATTTAGTGTTTTGTATGCCTTCAAAGATTTTATAGACTTTGAACAAGCATCTCTATTTACAAACAATATAAGATGATATAATATAAAAAATAAAATAATTAATTAGTTAACCTAAATAATAATATGAGAACATAAATATTTAAGAAATACAATATTTAAGAAATACAATGAATAGAAACTTTAAACTATGATATACTGAAAATAGTTTAATGTTATAACATAGTCAGTATAAATTTTCATACATCTCACAACCTCTGAACATCTTATTTATGTACACGGAGAATCTAAACTATAATATATTTTATCTTCATTATATATATATTTTTTACCTATGAAACAATCTCCAATATATGAGCTAAAATAATTCTTCCACTAAAATAAGAAAGGTTGTTCAAGTTTTTTTAACAAAATAAGCTAAACAAAATAAATCAAATCCTCAAAAGCATATTCAAAATTTGGAATGAGAATATTTGTAGGTATTATTCCTAGCTTTGTCTCACCTTCTACTGAATCCATGGAAGGTCATCTCCAACTATTAAAAGTCATCCACTAAAAAATTTTGTTGCAGTTTAATCACTATCAAAAGAATTGTTATTAAATCTACGTTCTTAGTAAGTGGCAAAACTTTGTGGTATGATTAGAGATACAAAGAGTTATTGCTAAATACACAATATATTTCCTTGAACCTCTTTTTGAATTATTTGCAAAATTTGTCAGAAATCAACTCCCATAACAATTACCTTTCCACTGAAGGGTAGGTCAGAATTAAAAGATCTTGAAAACGTAATATCCTTTAAACATTGTTTAAAGCTTCAAAATAAAGCTTATTTGTCATAGGTGCCTCCTCCTTTATTATCAACTTACTTACTCCTTTTAAGATATTAACTGAATAAGCCTTCTCTTTTCAAATAACATGATATTTATGTGAGAATAGACGAAATACACAAGAAAAAAGAGAGTTAAATTTTGTATTTGAAATTTTTAAAAAAAAAAATCACAAATCAACATTTGATAAAAGAGAAAAGACGAAGTTTATACTTTGACATATGCACTATTAAGTAAGTTTGGTTAAGAGCAGAATTTGTGGAATCTTTGCCTAACCATCTATGAAAAATAGGTAGACTACACTAGAATTGAGAATTGAATTCTGTATTAAAAGTTTTCAAAGATTTTCGAAATAACAACATGGGATGAAAACAATAAGACAATGTTTTAGATTGGCAAACTCATGTTTTCAGAAGATTACTGTTTGATTAAAACATTTAGACGTGGTTTTAAGTTGACATACTCACTATCAAATTTTTTTGTTAAACTTGTTTAAAAGGATTCTTCCTTTTTTTTATTAAAAAAATCATAAAATAAAAATTAATTTTAAATATCAAAACAATTAGTTAGTTACAGATTATTTTATAAATTAAAAAAATTATTAATATCTAATATAGTTTTTATTATTAATAAAATTTTATAAAGTAGTTTCTAAGTTTATATACAATCAGTAGTTATTTAGTTACTAATTACTTTATATTTTAAATAAGTTTATATTAATTTTTAAAAATTAATTTAAAATTTAAAATATTAATAACTAAACATTTAGATACGAATATAAAAATTATTTTATAATTTTTTATTAATAATAAAAATTACTTCAAATTTCAATACTATTATCTAAATTACTCTATAAGTAATTATTAAAATAAAGTAATGAAATATAAAATATGGAAATCCGGATGTGTTTCCACTATTGTATCATAAAATTATACTTAATATTAAATCATTAAATTAACATTTAATTATCAAAATTCCCTAGAAGAAAATCATAAAATAGAAACAAATTTTTAGAAATTAAAATAATTAGTTGCATAACTAAATTAGAAACCATTTTAGAAACTAAAAAAAAATATTTTTTAAATTAGTTTCTATTATTGTTAAATAGTTTCTAAATTGATATCTAATTAGCAACCAAAGTTTTAACTACCAATTATTTAGTTTCTAAATTTGGTCTCTAAAACCTTGATACAAATTTAGAAACTATTTAACATTAATAGAAACTAATTCAGAAACCAATTCTTTTTTTAGTTTCTAAAATGGTATTTAATTTAGTTACTATTGCAACTAATTATTTTGGTCTCAAAATAAATTTAACATCACTACAAACTGTATTAAAAAAAGTAAAATCTCAGTCAATTTATATATATTTTTATATATAAAGCATAAAATAACATGGATGTGAGATGCGGAAATTAGAAAATGAAATTATTGAGTTCCCTTATTGAAAACAAAACATGTGTGTGGCGAATAACATCAGGAATACCAAATATAGTGTGAATCACTCCAAAATAGCAGCTAGGGTTTCAATGTGTTCCCAATGTCAATCACAAATCGATACTTAACATCAGCTTTCACTAGTCTCTGCATTGCTGTGTTCACATAATCCATTGGAATTACTTCAATTTCTGGTCTAATATTGTGTTCAGCAGCAAAATCAATCATTTCTTGTGTCTCCTTCAGTCCTCCAAAGTAACTACCTGCTACACTTTTTCTCCCTGTCAAGAACATGGAATAACACTCCTAAGCCTTACAATATATAGAAAATGTTGTGGCCATATCCATCACTGAAATGTGTTTGAATTGTTACCCAAAATTAAAGTGGGGAGTAGCAACTCCAGAGGCTTCTCTGGTGCCCCAACTGCCACCAGTTTCC
>Ga0123342_1003019_pt1 | contig 27463 bp, 12 predicted proteins | sample Turbeawhitnodule_FD_89960 | JGI IMG/M metagenome (GOLD analysis project Ga0123342, IMG submission 89960) | Root nodule microbial communities of legume samples collected from Mexico - Turtle bean Mexico white nodule | ecosystem: Host-associated > Plants > Roots > Nodule | place: Mexico: Nepantla...
ACCTTCTATCTTTATCTTTTTAGCTCAAATCATTCATCTTTAATCCAAATCTCCAATCTTCCTTAGAAATCTGCAATTAACACCAAATTTGGGAATAAAATACTCTTATTCAAATAAAGATAAAAAAAAATGTAAAAAGGTATAAATTCATAAATTAGGGATTATTTTATATGTAAATTAGCAATAAATCTTCATAAGTGCCTATATTTTAATATGAAATATTACTGAAATTAGACACTTATCAGCCACCCTCTAGTCATAGCTTTTAGAAGTTAGGGCTACCTCATAACCCTAATGGACTTGACACAAGCTAATTTGATAAATACACCCTCTATTATGCTATATGGACCCTACTCTACTAGAATTAAAAACAAAGAGACTAGTCGGTGCTCAGCTCCCATGGCTTGGACTCTACTCTTGGTGATCCTCTAAGGATTGATGGCTCTGAAGCACTAGCTAGTGGGGGGTCCTAACCTAGCTTTGAATCCTGTGTCATGCTCCGGGTCATCCTTCTGGAGGGTTGGGCTTGGTCAAGGGATGCTCTATCTCTCAGGTTTTTATCAGTATTGTATGGGAATGATGAAAGCTTGTATGAACTTGATGTCGTACATTTGAGATGACATATGAGATGTTGTGTATTGGGACATTAAGTATGAAAAGCATATGTTTAATAGAGATCCTCTAACTTCACTGATGATCTATTTCACATTGACTAAGATATCAATTGGTGAGAAGTTAATGAGTGAGTTCATATATATCGTGATTGTTTGCAGTCACACAATTTTGGATGTTTTGACTTACCCTCATCCTTTATCTTAGATTCGTGCGTAAATCTAAGTCTTGGGTATTAGATTAGATGTTAGTCTCTGGTTGGGACATACTTAAAGAATCTTCCAGAAGACGATAAATCCATATGTAGTCAATATAGTTGAATAAAATCAAAGTATTAGGGATTGAAAGGAACTAAAGGTTTGTGATTGCAAATGAATTCATATGGAGTCAATATGATTGAAATGAAATCAAAGTTTTGTGGATTGAAATGAAATCCAATGATTGTGATTGAAAACATATCCATGTGTGGTCTATATGAATGATGAAAACAGATAAATTCAAAGTTTTTTAAACAAATCCATTGTGATTGCAAATGAATTCGGGCTACATCCAGTCTCCTTAAGCCATTGTTTAAGAGCTTTCACTAACCAACTAATTATCATAAGTAATCTGATCTCTTTAGGATATAACGAGTATTTACACCTGCCCAAGTTACACCTTCTTAACCTCCCTTGAGATTAAGAATTCAGAAGAAAAGCAATGAAAAAACATTTTCAAAGAGAGCAAAGAAAACTTACACATGTATAACTTTACACAGTAAAGAATTACAAAGATTTCACACTCAATCCAAAAGGTTAAATGCCCTAATAATTAGATTAGACGTTCACAGCAGATTTTGTATTTTCACTAAAATCACTTGAATTGTTTAGCTTTCCTTACTTTCTTTCTCCGCCTTCAATCTCTTTATATAGCTTTTGAATTTGTCATTTGATATTTGAATTGGTTAATTCTAGATTCTGAAATATTTTCATATCTTCATCTTTTTCGTGCTAAAAAACAAACAAAAAAAAGCTTTTGTAATCTTTCAATTTGTTTTTGTTTCAAATTTGTTTAAAAAAAGTAATTCGAAAGTATTCACAATATGAGTTAGTAAAAATAGAGTATTAAAGATTTTCAATTTTTTAAAATGTTTCTATTTAGAAAAGATCGAGAGATATTCACAACAAATTAAGCAAGATATTTGCAAGCTTTAATTGCACAAATCTATTCAGGAAAAGATGAATTTTAAAGATATACGAAAAATAGGGACGAACAGAGTCATTACATAAATTCAAATATTTTCATTTTTAAACATAAAATTTCTTTTATTGAATGTGTTTTTAGTAGATATATGAATTCATAAGATTTCGTTTAACATTTATAAGCAAAACTTTTTACCAGTTCAACATTTTCGTCAGACTGTCTACATGAACAAATCTGTAGAGACTCTGCCCCATATTCTAAGTGTGCCATGGGGGAATATTTCTGCGATAATGGAATGAACGTATTAATAATCTATGATGATCTTAGTAATCAAGTCGTGGCATATCAACAAATGTCATTATTGTTACGCCGACCACTAGGCCGTGAGGCCTTCCCAATTGATGTTTTCTATTTACATTCCCGTCTACTCTATATTGCAACTGTACAAATTATAGTTAGAAGCAAGTAACACATTCAGACTCAACTCTATTATGCACTTAACAAGTCTTGTCTGATCGTTTAACGAAAATATGCTATAGACGCTCAGACCGTCTATTAGACTATTTATCATAAACTTATGTTGTAAAAACTCAGATTGTCTAATAAGCACTGCAATTGTATAAACATTGTTTAGATATTACAATATACTAGTAAGTCATTCAAAAACTTTTTGTTGTCGTAAAAAACATAAAGACATGAATTAATAAATCATCTAGTGATCATTAGATTGTTTAGGGGCTAAATAAGCCTCTAGACAAATCATCAAGATCGTCTAGGGTCTCAACAATATCCCTTAAAAGAGACATCCTTTTGTAGCCTCATCTTCAAAAGTCCAACTTCTTACATTTTTATTGTAAAAATAAGGTTTTTGTTTTTTGCACCCTCACTACTAATAGAAAAAGATTAAAATACCCTCCCTCACTACACACTGCACCACACCACTATTATCACCATAACTACCTAAACTGTTGCACAATCGTTGTTGTAGAAGAAGATAGGGAGAATGATACGGAACTCACAAGCACAAGGCCCATTAGAAGGACATCTAGGCCCATTTGGTTAAAGGATTATATCTAGAAGGATCTCTTTTGTCTTCTGTAAGGATTGGATCCCCTTTTCTGTTAGGATTTTCTGTTATAGCTTTTCAGTATTTTCAGCACAGCTGTCTCTGAGGACAAATAGTTTTTCAAAGGGTATTATATACCCCACTAGATTAGGAGAGTAGATAGGTTGTTGGTTATGTTACTTTTATCCTAGAAAAGTTGTTTTTATTCTGATATATCTCTATCCCAACACTTATTTTCTAGTTTTCTCTGTGTTCTTCCCTTTCACTGCTCCATCACCGTATCAATTTGGTGCTTTCATTGAGCCTACCTCCATGACTCCCAAATTAATCAAAGATTTAGAGGAAACCCTGCAAACCATTTTAGACAAACTAGCCCACTTCCAAACCCAAATCTAGTAAACCCATGACCATCATGAAACCCGTTATAATGCCTTACACCACACTATAGAATCTCGTCAAAAAGATTGGGACTCCAAACAAGAGGTTATCAATCACACCCTCAATACCATCTTAACGTTTATACCCTCACCGTTACCTTCCTCCAATGAAACAAACAGTTTTGCTACTACCTTCTTTGTTCCACACATAACCCCTGTCTCACCCCCACCCCTAACTTCACAAACTACATCCTCCATTTTTGCCACAACAACGTCTATTGTTCCCCCCTCCATTATGCCACATACCACGATTCCTACCCTACCCCGCCCCCCAAAAATCCAATTATCTTTCTTTGATGGATCTGATCCTCTAGATTGGTTTTTCTAGGCTGACCAGTTTTTCCAATTTTGCAATATCACTTTGGAATCTCGCTTACACATGGCCGCTTTACTAGTTTTCTTTGATGACATCTTAATCTACAGTACATCCATGACAAACCACATTCAACATCTCACCATTGTTCTCCAATTACTTCAGACTCATCAGTTTTTTGTTAAGGAATCAAAATGCAATTTTGCAACCCCTACAGTCACCTATTTGGGCCATATCATTCAACAGGGAACGGTTTCCCCAGATCCAGAAAAGATTCAAGCTATTCTACAGTGGCCTGAGCCCAAATCATTCACTATGATGCGTGCATTTTTGGGCATTACGGGGTTTTACCGGAAATTTACCACTCACGGATTTACTCAAATTGAAAGTTTTTACATGGAATCAAAATGCCAACACAACATTTACACAGTTCAAAAATATCATAACTACACCCCCTCTTTTGCACCTCCCTGACTTCACCATCCCTTTTGTAGTGGAAACGAACGCTTCCAATTCCGCCATCAGAGCCGTTTTATCTCAAGCTGGGCACCCTATTGCCTTCTCCAGTAAGAAGCTTTGTCCAAAGAAACAAAACATTTCAGTTTATGTTAAAGAGATGCTAGCAATTACTGAATCTGTTAAGAAATGGAGACACTATCTTATTGAAAATCACTTTCAAATTATCACAGACCATCAAAGTTTAAGGAGATTACTTACCAGCGCTTGCCATACACCGGAGCAGCAAAAATGGGCTTCACGACTTATTGGGTACAATTTTGATATCCTCTATCGACCTGGACGTCACAACCAAGCTGTAGATTTCCTTTCCAAGCCACCATCCTCAGTTTTTTTAGCCATCTCCTCCCCAGTACCAGAGATCATCACAAAATTAAAAAATAACTATCAGACAACAACTGGACAACTAGAAAAAAACAAACTGATAGGTATTCCCAACTCAGATTTCAATTTTCACAATGACTTACTGTACCATGGTCAGAGACTTTACATTCCATCAACAACCAATCTCCGCCCATTCATTCTTCACTAGTTTCATGCAACCCCATCCGCAGGGCTTTCCGGTGGTCTCAAAGCCACTCTAGCTTGTTTAGCTGCCTCTTTCTATTGGCCAGGTATGTACATGGACACAAAAACGTTCATCAGAGAGTGCCTTCCCTGCCAGCAGAACAAACCCATCAACACAAAACCCCTAGGATTATTACAACCCATACCCCCCCCCAACCAGAATCTGGGATGAACTAACAATTGATTATATCACTCACTTACCATCATCATTCGACCATACAGTTATTTGGGTGGTCTGTGATCGACTTTCAAAATCAGCTCATTTCATAGCCCTCCCCACGTCCTTCACCGCCTCCCAACTAGCCAATCGTTTTTCTGTGGAGATCTGCAGGTTGCATGGCATTCCGAAATCCATAATCTCAGACCGAGACCCGCTCTTCCTCGGTAACTTTTGGAAGGAGCTTTTTCACCTACAAGGAACAAAATTGAAATAAGTACAACTTATCATCCTCAAACCGACAGTCAGACCGAGGTTATCAACAGAAGTTTAGAAATATACCTCCGTTGTTTCACCAGTGACAATCCGCGAAGTTGGTACAAATACTTGCACCTAGCCGAGTTTTGGTACAATTTTTTTACCATTCGGCCATCAAAACAACCCCGTTCCAAGCGCTCTATGGAAGACCACCACCATCCATCCCGAATTATGTATCGGGCACCGCATCGGAACCCAATATAGACACCACCCTTCAAGAGCGAACACAAATTTTGCACCAGTTGAAGACCAATTTGGTGTTGTCGCAACAACACATGGCCAAAACAGCGAACGTCGGACGACGTCATCACGTCTTTACCGACGGTGATTGGGTACTGCTCCGTCGACAGGCTTACCGCCAAACATCCATCATTGGTTTCCCTCACCATAAGCTTACCAAAAAATTCTATGGCCCATACACAATTACAAAACGCGTTGGTGAAGTGGCTTATGAATTAGCTCTCCCACCAGATTCCAAGATTCACCCAGTATTTCACATTTCTCTCCTCAAACCTTATCATGGACCAAAACCCTCTCTACCCCACCACCCTCACAGCCAGAAAAGAAGCCCACCTCTTTCTCACTCGTCCAACACAAACCACAAAATAACCCTAAGTGAAACTTCACTTCCACCCATAAACTTCACTTCACTTCATTAAACCCCTTCACCAACAACCCACCTCTGCTTCACGTGCCCATTTACTCCCGCACCTACCTTCACCTACCCATTTACTTCCACAAGTAAATGCACCTAACCATCTACCCACACCATCAGCGCACACCACTTCATCTCCATCAATGACCCATATTGTGCCACGTCACCAACTCCCTGCAGCACCTTCACATGACTCTGTGCCGTATTCAATACAAGTAGTTGGCACACACCAAATTCCAACGTTACAAAACCAATCTCATTCCAAACCTTGCCCTTTGGGTTTCCCATGCCAATCTACAACCCACTCTCAACCCCCTTTTCCAACACCACACCCCAACATGGCCCAAAAGCCCGCACCACACCCAAAACACTTTCCCAATTTATTCCCACCCTCTCACATCCACCCCCACACCACAAAAATTACCTTGGCCCACCAACCACCACCCACATCAAATAGTCCAATAACCACACCACCCTGTTTTACCTCCCGCACCCCTAGTTCATATACCACCGTGACCTCCATCACAACTGCTCCGCCAAGTTCATCCATCCAAAACCTTGAGGACAAGGTTGCTCTGCAGGAGTCGACTATTGATACGGGACTCACAAGCACAAGGCCCATTAGAAGGACATCTAGACCCATTTGGTTAAAAGATCTCTTTTGTCTTTTGTAGGGATTGGATCCCCTTTTCTGTTAGGATTTTCTGTTATAGCTTTTCAGTATTTTCAGCACAGCTGTCTATGAGGACAAATAGTTTTTCAAAGGATATTATATACCCCATTAGACTAGGAGAGTAGGTAGGTTGTTGGTTATGTTACTTTTATCCTAAAAAGGTTGTTTTTATTCTAATATATCTTTATCCTAACACTTATTTTTCTAGTTTTCTCTGTGTTCTTCCCCTTCCCTGCTCCATCACCATATCAGAGAACGCTACATAGGAAGCATGAGAGAGAGAGAGTTGTGAAAAAGCTCATTCCAAAAAGCTTGTTCTGAAAAATTCATTCAAGAAAATACATTTTAGAAGATAATATATACGTTCTGGAAAGTTTATTTCATGCATTATGAAAATTACATTCCAAAGATCTTGTTTCAAAAATAATGTTTTGAAGATTATGTTCCGAAAATTTCAAAAAGTGTGTTCTAGAAAATTTCCAGAACAAGTCACTTTAAAAATGGGTAAAATGACAATTTTGAAAACTTTGGAGATGCGTCAAGAATTTGTGGTGGTACAGAAAGAAAAAGCCCTGAAAATATTATCTCGTTCCCTTTCGTTCCGGTATGAGTATTCCAAAATGTAAAAATCACGTTCTAGAGAACCCATTTTGGGATGCATGAACTGTTATAGAAGGTAGAAAGAAATATTCTATCTTCAGCTAAGTAATCACGTTATCCTAAAAAATCAAGCAAAACAGTTATTTTAAAAGTCAAGGCTAGAATTACGAAAAACATAAAAGACTATGTTTAGAAAAATCAACTCACTTTGGATTTCAATAATCTTTCCTATATGCAACTATCTTCATTCCTATAATTTTAACTACAGTTTCCATCTACACTGCTTTCCCAGTAAAGATTCAGTTATGGTCGTGACAATCCAAACTCCTTTCATATTATCTTCATACTTGTTTTTCCAAGGATGAATTAAGAGTTCAGATTATGTTAAATGATATAAACAAAAAGAATATACAGAAGACATTAAATTACATTTAGAAAATGTGGAAGGGAGGGAAAACAAAGCCACTCGTCAACGGGACTATAAGGATCTCTCCCTCTAACTATGGGTCAAAACAAAAATACGCTCACTTACTCGATAGATTACAATCTTTCTTCAAGCCTAAGAATTTTACACAAGAAACAAAAAATGAAGATGTCAGCACAAAAAACATTGATTAGAGGGGAAAAAAAAACTGACTCTATTAGTTCTGCTGCTATATCTATTGGTAGAACACGTTGGTGCAGTGTTTTCCGACCTTTAAATTGGAGCTCTGAACTGCCCAGGGTGTAAAATAAGTAACATGCAAACAAAATCTTCAGGGTTACAGAAGCCAGTCGTAAAGTAGAAATCTCTCCTGTTATAATAACAGGAATAGCCACACCTTGTCTTTGAAAGGCCGCAGAATTGGAAGTTGAAGCACAAATGCCTTGGACTTGTAATGATATAAATCCGATTACCGCGCAGAGATGATGGAACAAATGAAACATGTCTTCCATTTAAGCTTTTGTTCCGTTGTAATTATACAGAACGTCATTATTGTTGTCAATTTGATTGGCAAGAGACTGCTGTAGGCACCTGCATTCTGGTAAGGGATACGTGTAGACAGAAGTTTTTCTGTTTATTTTTCTAACTCTAGGTACCATGATTCCTTTGCGGTCACTTTCACTGAGCATGTCTTCCATCTGATCCTTGAAAGCTCTCCAACTGCAAAACCGATGCACAAATATTTCCCATCCATCATCTACTGTTTTCCAGTGATGGCATAGCCTAAGCCCTCAAACTAAGTCCAGATGACAACTAAATATAACATTCAGACAACGATGGACAACTACAGTAAGATACCTATTGGCAGTTTGATTCAAGCCAAACAAAATTTAACAATTAAACATAATGTAATTCTACAAAAACAAGGTTAAAAAAAAACTGCACACCATGGTGCTAGCGAACAGTTCTTACAAATCAGAATTTACTAGATAAAAAACTACTGAAAATTGCATAATATACAAGACCACAACACAACCCGGCAGTCCTGAAGTTAAAACGCACCAATTTTATGATTAATAATCAGGAGTCTATAATCCCTTCCATTAACAGCTATGACTTCAGCTAAGAAAAATCTTTAAAGAACCAACCTACTGACAGTTTGATTCAAGCCAAACAAGATCTATAATTATTAAGTATAATGCAATCATACAAAAACAGTGTTAAAAAATAAACTGAAAAACATGGCCCTAGAGAGAAGTTAGAATTTACTAGTAATAAAAACTACTGAAAGTTGCACTGTTTATAAGATCACTACACAGCCTGGTAGCCTTGAAGCTAAAAGGCACCATTTTTATGGATTAATAGACAAAGTATAAAATCCCCTCCATAAACAGCTGACTTCATCTTAGAAAAAATTGCAAAGGACCAATTGATGGTTTTCACTATCTTGTATTTTGTTTTGCTGTGGCATTACAGGATTATAGTGCATATTCAGTGGTAATTTAGTGTCTGATTACAGTTAGTGCTCTAGCAATAAAAGGTCATACAAAAATCAATGCTCTTCAGCGTACACCAAAGTTCAAGTGTTTGCAAATATCACCTTTTAACCATAGGTGGGTGTTTGGGAATGGATTATTTCTGGAAACTGGTAAATTTTCCAAATCAAAAACTCTTATAAAATGCTGAAAAAATAAGCAATTATTTCTCAAAAATAAGTTTAAACAAATAATATAAATCATAAGATTCGCATTCAAATCTAGGGGAACTCCAATCGGTTAATATATTATTTCGTAGAACAGATCCGTGCCTACTATATGAATCCTACAGAAGTAACTATTATCTTATCACTAAATTACTTTTTTTTTATCAAGACAGCATATGATAACATGGAATCACATTATATTTCCCACAATCCTTTGAAATGTATAAACAGAGTATATAGCAGCCATAAATGGAGGATGAGGGGGAGAGAGAGAGAGAGAACATACCTAATACTCAAGTCATCCAAAAGAACAACAAGCTTGCGTTTATCTGGGATAATTGTCTTAGCATGGCCACCATAGAGGAATCTTCTATGGCCCATCAAAAAATGAGGGAAGTTACCACCCTGAGTTGTTACAAAAACCTCACTAGACAAGCATACTGTGTAGTCCAGCGCAGCTAATTGGGAAGAATAGCCCTAGAAAAATATGAAAATAAGCATTGGAGCATATTGGAAACTCCCCACGAACATACACTCTATGAAAAAGTATAATTAAATTAAATTCGTATATAAGATTTTATTTATTTATTTTATTTGTATTTTTAAGCACAGAAAAGTTGCAGCAAAAACGTACTTACAAGTTATAACCAACCATCAAGACGCAAACTACTAGATTGAGTGGATAAAGAATCATAATAGAAAACCATTGATATCCTTTATGCTTTTCGGAATTGAAACCTAGTTACATCCTTCATTACATGTTCATTCTTGAGGTCACTGTATAAACTATAAAAGTCAAAAAATAAAAGCACAGCATTTGAGGTCTAAAACTGCTGATCATTTTTTCAAATTGAAGAGCTTCAGTTTGCAGGTCCAACCCAAATCCATGACCTTACATTTGAAAATTTCAGTGAATGGTTGAAACAGCTTAGACATTTGTAATAAGCTACAAGTGAAATTTTATTGCACACGGCCAACTATACTATGGTAGTGAACATTGAGCTTTAAATAGAAGACAAAAAATGGGAGTAGTAGGAATGAATATATTAAGAATATGTGGTCATATAATAGTTACAAAGTGACACCAATTGAGGAAAAGATGATAAATAATCAATTAAGGTGATTTGAACATGTGAAAAGTTGAAGAGATACAAGCATGACTTTTAGCTTTCTGAAAAAATATGTAGGGAGATCAAGAAGGATATTAAAGGAAATTATTAAAAGGAATTTCATTTAAATTTTCCATTAGAATTTGGTTTCAAAACAAGTTCAATAATATTTATGTGATTCATGTAACTGATTGATAAGGCTATTTTTGTCGTTGTGGTTCTTGTTTTTACGAGTCTATGCCACTGACTCCAATTAATTAGTTATCAAATTTTCTTACATGGTCATATAGATGATACAACTATATATCGGGGGCAAATTATATTTTCTCAATTAGCTTCTTAAATGTGTAGTATAAATATTTATATATTTAACCACTGCAAGGACAAAAAAATTATTAATATTTATTGTATGAGAAAAGAATGTGTTGCTCCAGCAGAGTTTTAAACAAGACAAGTATACTAGAATCAAGTTAATATGCTCCAGTCTACAGGTTACTATGAGAAAAAAATCAAAATAAAACATAAACTGAAGCACTTTGAAGCCATCCAGTTTCATAGAATGAATCAAGACATTTGTTATTGTTCTAGTTTTCCAACTAGCGAGGATCTTTACCATAAAAGGAGCAAGCTCATCCGATGTTGCAAGAGATTCCTTTGTATAAAGATAGGGAAACATCTTCATCAAAGGAGCCAAATATCTCTCTGCATGATATATTTTCCCAGAAGCTATGTATATTGAAGTATTGCTATCAAATCCCATGCCACGCAGCATCATACCAACCTACGTAATTAAGGAAAATAATATGCAACTAAGATCAGTCTCTTCTATATAATATCAGCTTTCACACAATTTTAAATTGCAACATTAGTCTGATTTTCATCTCATCATATCATTCTTTTGATTGTGAAACTAAAATCTAGTACCTGGAAAAGGTACTACTAAAAAAAATATTGACGGCATAACATTCTGAACTCAATAACATGAGTACTTGAGATCAGATTAATGCCGAGAAGAAAAATAAAAACAGAATTTAAGATCTGATAAGCATTAAAAAGTAAAACGGACCTCTAGTGGGGTTAGTGGGCATTTTCCTTCAACCCGATTAAGGTCAGGTAAAATTATCCGGTCCTTTCTTTTAAATTTGCCCTTCCACCCTTTTTCTCGAACTGAATCCATTTCCAACTTTTCTGCCTCTCCTCCATCATATACACAACAAGAGAATGCCACCATATCCTGCATATTGAGAAGATTTAGTCAATAACAAAGCTGATTCAATCCTTCACCGTTTCCCTACAGTCTCATATATTAACACTAACTACCAGTTCCAACCTAATTGAATGAGCATCAGTACCTACCTCTTCAAAGCGAAGATGCACGGCAATGTATTTTCCATCTGTCCTAGAGCTCTTCTCAATCATTCGGTAAACTAATTTGTTTGCTAATGCAGATATTGAAAAAGAAAACCTCAATGCTTTATAATTAGTAAGACATCGTAGAAATTGAATATGTGGGGGAACACTCATTGCCAAACGATTGGCAAATGGAGCTATTCGAATTACCCTGCAAATGAAAATAAATATTTTTACATCAAATTATTTGAATAAAAAATCAAAATTGTGTCAAATTAATTTTAACTCATTTCAGAGTTCAGTTTCATCTAAAACTTTTTTATGAAAGGAAAAAACCAACATTTTTCGTTTTATAAAATATCAAAAGGATGAATAAAAAAGATGAGGAGAAAGTGTCCCAATACCAACCCTTCCTTTTGCAAGATAGGAGAAACAACTCCAAGGTAATAACTGACAGGAGACCAAGCTTGAACTTTGATGTTCGTGATATTACTCATATTGTAATTATGGCGCTCCATTAGTGCCTCAGGCAGTTCTTTGACCACCTTCACATAACCATCAAGTGTGGATATAAAATGATCTTCGTCATATACATCCCCAAATTCACTGTAAGAGAAATAATATTATTTTAAATAGAAGTACTATAGAAATAAATACGGAAACTCTAAAGAAGAGTCCTAAATATTAATTTTTGTATAGACTGTTTTGTGAGGAGAACATGCATATACCCAAAGAGGCTGCTAGAATTTCATCATTGCCAATGGTTACGAAATCTAATCAAGTATCGCTTGACTGATCATATCACAAAGGTAAGATATACCGAAAAAGTTAGAAGGACTAATTAATGTGGATCAATCAACAAATAATATTGCAGGAGGATATGCTTCTCGTTCTAGGTTCTGGTCCGTGAAATAGATTCGGTACTTGGAGCATACACAGCAATGTTAATATGGCCCTATTTATGGGAGCATTATTAAATTCAGGGACTTATACAAGCATGTTTAACTGAATAATCTATAGAAAAACAGGTATGAAAGTTTAAACAGAGGTAACTAACATAAGAGTCAGAAAGTTTCTTTAGATGATTAGATCTTTGGAATGAGGCTGTAGGTTTCTTATTGTCATACCGAAGGAGTTGTCTCAAATAACGGCAACAGCTTAAAATTTCTTTTTTTAGATTTTGAAATAATGTAAACAGAAGTTCAACATCAGACAGAATTTACCTCATAAAAATGCATCAGAAAATATTTGTGTTTTCGTTTGAGTAAACAGGAATGTAAACCAAATAAATATGTGATAAACATACTTTTTTCCCCATCAGTCACGTGTTATTGGATTTGTGAAATTCAGTCACACATTGACCATTGCTAAGCCAAACAATGAAATCAAATTAAACCACAATGTCTGACCAAAATTTCGCAGGCATGAATGTTAATGGGATTTAAAACCACAGACCACATCAAGTGATGCAGCTGCAACATCATGGTTGCGGCAGCCGCCACAACAGCTAATCAGCGTGTGATTGCAGGCTGCAACCGCAACTACAACTGGAATCAAACCTTGGTTAAGACCTATCTTCTAAGGTTCAAAGCTAAAATATAATGAGTAAATTGGTCACCTTGGATCTTTCCACACATTGTGAAACTCAAATTGAGGTATAACTAATATTGCATTCAGGAGTCCAGCCACAGCCACAGCATTACAAATCTAACAATTCAAGAAACAGCATTGTCAAAAACTAGATAGTTTTTCAAATCAAAACAAAACAGCTGCAAATCAGGGGTAGGGACGCCTTTGCCTCACCGCAGAGCGTTGCTGGTTAAGACCCCCATTGGCCTCCACAATCAAAAAACCATTCAGTCCAGGAGACACTGAAATTAAGAGAAACCACCGAATTAAAATCCCACACAAACTTTACTTCTACGCCAAACTCCAAATCAGCTAATTATTATAGGTTATATCAATTACCAAAGTGTTCGCGATGCAAAGCCGTCAAATTCGGACAAGGCTTTTGCTCTCTCAACTTCCTTTTGTACTTCCACACAGAAGCCAACTGCAAAAAGACAAAAACATAAAAATACAAAATTATAAGAAAAACCCACCACTCTGTTTAATTTCTCTGAGCTAATTTATTTTCATCTATTCTGACAATATTGAGAAGGAAAATCAAATGAAACTAACAATAAATTGATTAAAATCAAGGTGATTTTTTTATCTGTGAGCTATCCTCCGTCCAACAAAATTCTCTTCGAACATTGTCAAGTTATCCTCATTTAGAGACAACTTCGTGAACAAAAGAGCAGAAAGTAAAACATATAGGAATTAGTGTGGCACTAATCGTAGACAATTTTTTCATCAAAAAGTGGATATTAGATCTTGATGGAGATACCGTTACACACTAAACATAGACATTTTTCGAATTTAGATATACATATTGTGACACTCTACTCACTTTATTTAGACTGAACTAGGTCGATGTTTTCTCTTCAATTAATTAATAAAATAAGTGAGTTAAAAAAAAAGGAAAATAAAATATTTAATGAGCACATGGTTTATGATTATGAGGCGTTAAGCTCGTTCGTTCAGTTACGCACCTCGATGACAGAGGAATTATCGGTTTCGATATGGTGCAAGAGGTTGTGGAAGATCTCGTGACTGCGGTACCGAGAACCGGGAAGAGGTGTGTGGCCAATGAGGGCGGAGAAGGGCCCCACACACATCAACAACCCGGAGATGTACACCACCGGCAGCAGGAAGAAGTACCGGAGGCTCCGCCGAGCCATGATAACGGCGACCAGCCGCCGACTCTCCGACGAATCCTTCGCCGGCCTCACCCTCCTCCGACACCGCGTAACACCGGATTGCCGCCTCGGCGACGGCGGCGGGCTAGGAGAGCTGCTGCTTCCACCTCCACCGCCGGTGGCCTCACTTGTGAGGCCGCTTCCTCCGGCTTTGGATTTCATAGCGAAATTCTCTCTCCAGAAAACAGACAGAGAAAGAGAGAATGGTTCGATGGTTCGATGGCGGTGAAAAATGAAAATGCAAACAGTGTGTGTTAACTGAAGTGAGTGTGCGTGTGTGAACAGAGAAGGTTTTTGTTGAGGTGTTTGGAATCAGATTTTTTTTTTTGTCGTGTTTAACAGAGAGAGAAGTGAGTGAGTTGTTAAGGTGCAGAAAGCCGAGAGGGACAGTGCTGGAGAAGATGGGAAATAAACACACTGGTACAATTATAGAGTAAAAATTCATTTCCTACTTCTTATTTCTAGAAATCAAATATATTTACCTATATTTAGAATATTATACATCAAATAAATTTATGTATAAAGTTCTTTCTAAATTTTAAAAAGTTTTTTTTCAAACATCCTACTTTTCCGTTTTTAAATAAATATAACGGATTTTACTTTTACCCACTTTAAGTGGTTGTTTTAGTTTTAAGGTTTTTCTCATTTAATTTTATTTGTGTTCAATGGGAAAGATTCAAAATACAATTTATTATATTTATATGAATTTAATAATCTCTATTAAAATATAAAATTGTTACATTTATAATTATATAAACGAATGAATACTATCATTTAATAGAAAACTGTCAAATATAATAAGTTTATTGATAGTTAAAAACTATCTTGACAGTTAAATTTATTATATTTTTTAATTGGTTAACGGCAAAGATAAATAATTTTCTTATCTGTAAAAACTGAACACTGGTGTGAGATTTATTATATTACTCAGCCCCCACTCTTGTAAAAAAATTTCACTAAAAATATATTAAAAAAAATTATTGTATTTTGTAGTATTATTAATAAAAAGTTGTTAAATTTGTAGGAACGTAAAATATGTTATTGTTATGAAATGATAAATTGGTAAAAGAAAGCAAGGGGTGGCGAATATTAAAAATAATTTAGAAGTACTAAAATTGAAAATAAAAACATCATACACATACATATTCCCTTTGTGAGAACATTTTTGTCAGTGAAGTTGAATAAATGAAATGAAACTTGCAGAAGAAGAAATAAAAGAAAGGATTGCAGTATTCCTTACTGAAGAATAGGACCAGCCGAGAATGGGTGCAGTAAGTAAGGAATAAATAACAGAATCGAAATCGAAACAGTTTTCTTCTTTCTTCTATTTTACAAGGAATAAATTGGATGAGTATTTGGCGAAAAACTTGAGATTGTTCGGTATGCATGTGTGAAACGGCATAGAAAGCAACATGGGAAGCGTAAAGTTGGTGGGAGCGTTCCAAAATCCAAACATTGTCTTAGGTTTTGCGGGTTGCGATCCTGCAAAGTCGGCGATATGATTTCTCTTCATATTAATTGGTTTTTGTTAAGTTATTTTGAAAAATCTTATAAATAAATTACTACCGTAAATAATGTATGATATCACACACTTACACATAAATTAACTTATACGCCAAAATCCCTTATTAGCTTACGATTTATACTTTATATGTCAAATAGTTTCATATTAGTCAATAATCACAATTTAAATATATATACTTTTTTATTTTTCAAAGATAAAATTAAGATGAAATTTCAAATTTTAAAATGAATAATATTTTAAATAAAAAATTGATCTTAATAATATTATTTTAATAAATAGTTTCACATTATCCAAACTAAAAAATAATTTACGTATTTTTTTTTCTCTTTAACCCTCCAAACTATAATGCATGCATTATACTTTGTAATATATGAGTTCATAAATCTCATGCTTACATATACTAATGTATACATACAAAGAATAAAATGTGAAAGAATAATTAAAATATATAAAGACAAAAATGTTACCAAATTAAATAATTAAGGTGATGTAAAAAATAAAAAATAAAAAATCAGGAATAGTATTCTTAATTAATGATATTTACTTTTCTCCTTTCCCTTTTCTTTGACTAATATACTCATTTATTGTTATCGCAATTCATTTTTCTATTTCTCTTAGCAGTGATTTGTTTGCAATTTTCGTCACGAGTATTTTTGCAAAGTGTATTTACGTTATTTAATTTCCTATTTCTTTACCTATTTTCAAAAATCTATTTATAACTTAGAAATTTAATATCTTTTATTTGGTTTTATAAAAAGTTAAGGATAAAAAATCATGTTTTTTTAAATATTAATAAAGATGGAATGTTTCATATAATATGTTCTATCAATATAGTTTTAATTTACGTATAAACATATTTAAATTCCAAAAATTTAATATTACTAACTTAAATAAAACGAATTCAAAAAATATTTTTTTATTTATAACTTATACGTCGATTAAAAACGTCAAAAACAGATAATATAAAATATAATTTATTTAAGAATTGATGTTATAAAAATTGTCACGCAATCATTCATTCTCGTCCATCAAAATTGTTTAACTTTTATAATAATTATTGTAAAAACATATTTAGAATTATTTATAATATATGACACTATATTATATATCAAAATTAAAAAACATATTAATAGTATATTGAAATTAAAATCTTTTTATATATACTAGTGAAAATATAATCGGTTTGTATCATATTTCTATTACTAACTAAAAGTTTAGTTATCATATTCTTATTATAGCAAAGTAAAATAGTATTATATATATATATATATAAATAACCAAAAACAGTTACCAATTTAACTTACATATTCATGTCATTTTTGTGGAAATAATAAATATTTCTTATTTCATATCAATTATTTAAATTTATAACTGGGTGTTAACTAAAACAATTTCGTATAATAAAAATTAAATGTGTACTTTATATATTTTTATCCTACTATTTAATCATATATTACTACGGTAATGAAGATTGTTAATAATTTTTCATTTGGTTGATCTATAAAAAAAATTATCCACTTTTTCTTGCACAAAATGTTTTTTATTTAGTTTTTATAATACTATTTTGACATAGTTATATTCACTAATATAAAAACATGTTTAATCATCATTCTATTATTTAACTTTTAATAGTATTAAAATTGTTTGGAATTCCTTCTTTAATGTGAATTATGAAATTATGATTAATGAATCTTATAACTGATTCATTGAATATATCCAATGATAGTCATTCCAAAGTATTTGAATTATATCTCTCTTGAAAACTATGAAATTTAATTTAGAAAATTTGAAGATAATATTTTCAAAGTATCTTAAAAATGTGACAAACATTAACTATCCATTATCTATTTACAAATAAGTTTTTCTCTCTTTCTCTATATAAAGGAAACTTGTGAAGAAGATAATGAAAGTAAAGGAGAAAAGCAACATAGAGAATAAACGAGATAATAGATATACACCATTGTGTCAGATTATAAATCCTAGTGAGATGTTGTAAAGACTTAAGTGTAAGAAAGGATAAAAAAGTAAATTATAATTAATTAATTAAGTAAATATATATTTATTTAGTAAATTATAACTTTCTTCGCAATCCAGCAAAGAAAGTTTTGATTGAATTTTTTTTTCGTTTTACATGTGTTTTTAACTTTATTTGCATTGGTATTTACGTTTTCCACACACAGAGTAAGTCTGTGTTTGTTTTCATCGATGGAAAGTTAAAGAGGGAAGAAAGTTCGAAAAATGAGACATAAAATTGCGAAAAGTGAGATGAATTCCACGTTTAGATTTTCTTTTTTCAACTGCGAATAAACTTGTTGAAGAAACTTGATTTTTAGCACCTTAAACCATAACGTACATAAAATAAATATAATAATATATATTCTTTTATTTTAAAATAATAAATATTAAATTCATAATAAAATACATTTAATGTTTTATTAATATATGTTTAATGTTAAATAAATAAATAAAATAAAATAAAAAGTAAATTAAATTAAATTAAATTTTGATAACTTATTTAATATACTTATTTTGAAATATTATTTTTTTTATTTATTAAGGTTTTATAATAATTTTTATTAATTTAAATTTTCAAAATTTACAATTCAATTACATCTATTACATAATCCAGAAACTTTCATAAATTTTCTCTTAACTTTCCAATCTATTTCCCTTAATCTAAACAACCTCACTTTCCTTTTAAATCTTTCCTTTTCCACTCCCTCAAATCCATAATGTAATCCAAACAAAGCCTAAATGTTTCATTTTCTTCACCTGAAGCAAACGGGACCTAATTGATATCCTCGCAGATATTGTAATCCTTTGTATAGTAAAAACATTTTATGGATTAGGTTCATAGATTTTACTTATTAAGTTGAAGAAGTTTTTTCATATCCATGTCATTAAGAATAATTAGTTCTGATTTTTCCAAAAAAAAACAAATGACAATATTAAAATTATTATAAATTATTTATAACCGTTATTAATTTTATTTTATTTTTTATTTACACTAATAAGTTAACGTAAGTAATGTTATTTTTATTTATCTAAAATAACGTTAATACCATTTTATTCCGAAATGGTTTGAATATGTCAAAACAAATATACTTTATATTGTTTGAGTCTATTTATTTTTTGTTAAATTTATCTTAATTTCATTAAATAAAGTCAAATAAATTCTTCTTACACCTCTATACTTTTTCATTTATATATTTATTTTAATTTCAACAATATTATTTGAGTAAAAACATGTCTTTTTCTTTCTTTTTAAAACAGTAATAGTTGTTTATGATGATTGTGTGTTTTTTTCTTTCATTTATTTTAGTATATACTAAATTGCACAGCTCATAACATTCCTTTAATTAAAGTTGTTACGTATATTGTTGTAAACAAAAAGTAAAAATGGATATTTTATTATCAATGACTTTTCGTTTGCATGTTATTTTTTCTTCCTTCTATCTTTTTGCATGCTTGAACAGAGATAATTACTGTGAAGATTAGCGAGGTCGTTAACCGCATTGAGCTATTGGATTAATAATTAAACAAATAAAATAAAAATATATATTATATAGTTTGATAAATCTAACGAAAATTTAAAACTTTTTATCATAATAAAATATTAATAAATCATAACAGATAAAGTTGAATACAATAATGCATATGGTAAAATTGTTAATGTATGAAATGAAATTCTAAATAAAGATACTTATATAAATATTTTTTAATCTAAAAATACATTCTTAATTACAATCTAAAATTAGAATATAAAAAAAAAACTAGTATAAAATTAAAAAAAAAATCGTTTTAAAATATATTAAATATAATAAATTTTCTCGTTGAATTGTCTCATATTCACAATAATTGTTCTCTCCCAAACATCAAGGTTGAAAAATAATTAAAATATTACAACTAAAAAAAATATAAGAATATAACTGATATTATTTAAAATTATGAAATTATATTTTATTTAAAATTAATTAAATTAAAAAATCAAAATTTCACAAATAATATAGAAATGTATTGGAAGTGGAGAGAAAAATTACCTGTATTAATATATTAAAAATGACGTAGAAAAGTCTGACAAAATTTTAACATTGTAAAATTACAACAAAATTATATGCCATTTTTATTTTATGAAATCGTTTTAATTACTAAGATGACAAACTTGCATAGCTATTGTTAGGATTTTATTTAACAGTAATTAAAATAGATAATTTATGTATAAAGCCAAAACATAAAAATAATGGTTGCTGTAAAACTGAAAGGAATTAATTATATTTTATTTTTCTCTATGTTATTTTTTTTGTCTTTTCAGTTGGTCGAAGATCACTCAAATGTCTTATCACTAACAACGATCAATAACTGGTCAACAAAGTGCCTTACCTCGTTTCTGTTGCTCTAATAATCAAACAACATTAGTACCAGTATTACTTTTTCTGTCTTATGCTATAGTACTTTATGTTTTACGTTTTTCGAAATATTTATTAGTTTAAATTAAAATATTAATGATGTTTAATAATATTTTTCTATATAAATATCATAATTAAATATTTAAAAAACAAAATTAAATTTTCAAAATTTTAATCGAGACATTATTTTAAAGGAAATCGTTTCATGACGATAGTTAGTATTTTCAGAAATAAGTAATACGAGTTATAGTGAACTTTTGGTGATGTATGCATTATTATATTTATTAAAAAAATGTAAATTTCTATGATGGAACTTTATGTCTTTGCTTCCGCATTCTATGCCGCGAGTGCTTCCATGGAAAAAAGAGTTATCGTTTTCGTGATTGGTACAATGAAAATTGAAGATGAGAATAAGAGAATGAAAGTGGAAATAAAAATAGAACGATGTAGAATGGAATTTATCAGTAATTTTTGTTTACTTATATGTTTAATGATTTTTTTTCTCACATAGTAAGATTCAATTATCTATTATACTATAAACTAAAGTGACGGTCCTTATAAAATATAACGTATTTAACTTAAACACGCAAGTTTATTTATTTATTTATATATATGATTATCTATAAAAAAGATAAAATAAAGTTTTTATTTTTTAATATGTTATGTAAACATTTATTCCTGTATATCTGTTTTTTTTATATATTAGAGTAATCACATTACATAATACAATAATACAAAACAAATTGAGATAATTATTTTTTTCAACTGACCTTAATAATAAAATTTTATATAAAAAAAATCACGGAAATTTTACAAAGTAAATAGAAATTTATTATATTTGAATATCTGATAAAAATATAAATGATCATTCAGAAAAATAAGAAAGAACATGAGAAAGAGAGAAAGTAATAAGATGTAACTTACTTTTTTATTTTTATTTTTTCTAAACATATCTTGAAATTGGACAGGAATGAAAATACGAGTGCTACATTTAATTGAGTTTGTTTTGTATGATAGAAACAAGAATAGTGAATTAAAAACTGAAAAGACCTTATTAATACTTTTTAATACTTTTATTAATTTTTAGTTTTATTTTCATTCACTTTTTTATTCTTAATTACTTTATTTCCTTCATCTTTAGCATTGTATCATAACTACTTCTAGCTCTCTTAATTGTTTTTAAAAATAATTACTATTAATTTAAATTGTTGAATAGTGTCCTCTATTATGATGGTTTTCATTGAAATTATTATTTTATATCACTTTAAAATGAACAATTTGTGAAACTTCTATAATTATATAATATTCTTATCTTGATAGAAGATAGAAAAAAATAAAATTCCTTTACTCCATGTCATGATTTATTATTTACAAGTACGACTTACAAACTATATTCTTCAACTTGAATCATCTCATCAATACTTGTAATTTGGCTTACTATTTAGACCATTATAGAGATTATAACTAGGACTAATTTTAATTAGAGCAAAGTAATTCAAGCTCAATGATAACTTTTAACAATGGACCATAATTTAAAAAAACATAGTTAAATTTAAAATTACTTTCACATATAATATATATATATATATATTAAAATATACTTAAATATAAATCATTTGGTAATTTTATTATTGATAATGAATTTTGTTATTATTGATCGATTCTGTTTAAATTCAATACACATAATCAAAATAAAATAATTTGTATTGTAATGTGTCGTTCAACAAAACTTTTCATATTTAAGGATTTTTTTTCTTTAAATAATACATTTTTTTTTTTGGAAAAGAGAGAAAGTATTTTTATTCTAGTTCTCTTAATAATCCAAACTATATAATTAAATTTTTATTAATCTAATTAATGATAATTTAATTTTAATATACTAAAAGAGAGGAGACATCTAATAATCATAACAAAAAATAAATAAACTAATATCTTCACACACCTTAAGTGTGTTTTCTAAATAGAATTGTAAGATTATCATATACAAAAAATAGATTTTATTGAGACGTTATATCATGTTTCCTCATATGACCTCTGGATGACATATGTCAAAATGTTATTTACCATAAAACATAAACCTCAAGCCAAAACTCAAAATAAAATGTAAATTCAATTTGATTTTGGCATGTTGTCTTAAGAAGTCATTAACACACTAACTCACACATTGCAATAAAGTTTATGACATAATGGACTAACTTTTTGTAGTTGTATGTTTAGTTTGATGATATCAGTAAATAAAAGGATGTTCAATATAAAAGAAACTTCAAAGCATAACAAGTTAAACACAACAAAGACCTAAATAAGATAAAAGGCTACCAACTCTCTTAAAACTCTTGCATTAAACACGGAATTTACATACAAGCCATCAACGTACTTTACATGAACTACTGCTTCAAGTTATTAAGTGCTAGCTCATAGGTCATCTTATAGACAATATAGAGTGTGCATCATATTTGTAAAACTTTTTATTTGTTTGGTTATTAGTTTGGGGATGATAAGTAATAAAAAAAAAAATAGTTTCAAGTTTTTCCTATAAGGTCCTCCAAAAGTGACTCAAAAACTTTGAATTCCTATTATATGCTATGCTTCTAGGAAGGCCATGCAGATTAACTATTTTCTTAAAGAAAAAGTTTGCAATATGACATGCATCATCTTATAGCATGGAATGAAATTGGTCATTATAGAAAATTTGTCCAGAATTACAAAAATTAGATTTTGTCCTTTTTTTTACCTTGAAATTCAAGTATAAAGTCCATTTAAATATTCATCAAAGGCAAACTAGGAATAAAAATAGTTATATAAGGTCCATGAGATTGGACCTTATACTTAGTCTTTTTACATATGCATTTTTCACACAAAATAATTGAACACGTGGCTAAAAGAAATGTTCATGCAATGTGGTGTGTGTAGTATGTTCAGGTCTAGTACAAGTAAATAATCCTTGAAAGCGCTAAGGCCTGTAAGGGTTAGGGTTTCCAAGGGAAGACCGCATGCATGGCACGTGAATACTTAGGGCACCCATAGAACATATGACCCCGTAGCGCTGGTGCATGAGTTGGTACCCTGACAACCATACTGTTAAGATTATGCACTCCATAAGAGGCAAGTCCTGTGCAGCGGCTATGCTAAGCTTGTGCAACGTCTCACAGAATGCCTCGCCAGTAACCCTAATCCCATTTAAGGAAAGATCCTCGTGAGAAAGGGAGTTGACCTAGATATAACTTATATAAAGGGTGGTAAGAACCCTAGAAAGGTACACCGTTTCTAAGACTGAAACTTTACATACTTATTGTTTCTTAGCCCAATACTGACTTGATCGTCGGAGTGCAATCAACAGGTAGGACCCCCTCTATTTCAACGAAGCCACTCTCAACCATCCAAGGAAAGAGCAGAAACCACCAGGAAACAAGAGGAGCCACCATCTGCCTTTGAAGTCAACGACGGCTGAATCAATCGACGAGAACAATTAGTAGTTTTAGGTTAAAAAAAAATAATAAGAGATGATTGCAACTATTTTTCTTATTTTTAACTACTATTCTTTAAATACTCCATTTTCTCGTTAATTTCGAAGATAGTGACATGTTAAAATTACTAGCAGAAGTCCATATCAATTACACGAACATTTTGCTAATGTTAGTTTTAACTAATTGGTGAAAGTTTGTATAATAATATAGTAATAAATGGGATAAATATATATATTTTTCATATTTTAAACTAATTTAATTTAGATACTCATTTGAATTTTTCGTTAATTTCAGACAAGATGCTTAATTATAGTTTTAAAATATTAGTCAAAGAAAAAAAAATGGTTTGATTACAATTTTAGTCATCATTTTGATTCTTAATTTTTTTAAATAGTTGTTTTTAAACAGTTTTTATCCTTTAATTTTTAATTATCTTTAATTTAATAATTTCTAATTATTTATTAGTTTGAGCATGACAAAGTAATACCGAAAACCAAGTCAAGATACTTATAATTTTTTTTCAGATTAAAGAAGAGTTGTAAGAGATAAAATAATAATTTTTTAAACTAAACTAAAAATTAAGAAAATTTATAAAAATGAAAATTAAAATAAAAAATTAAATTACGGATAATTAAAAAAAATAGGAACTAAAACTGCAAATTTTATAAAATATAAAAATCAAAATTACAATTACAATTAAACTTAAATAGAACTTATTTATATAAAGAATTTATTCAACATTAATTTTCAAATAATTAAATATATTAAATATTTATTCAGCAGTACGCCATCAATGGAGCTTTAATAGCAGTTTGACACAAATACTTTACCTGTCTCCGTATAGCAGTACAAGGTTACCCATTCTGATTATTTGCAGACTAATAATTGAAGCCCATTTTAATTTTTTAAGTTTTTTCCTTGCAAAGTAAAAACTCAAACTCTGCATTATTTAAATTACATCAACCTAATGTGCATTGGTCTGAACTTAGAGCATTTTTTTAAGAAAAATCTTATCAATTATAAATTTTATTAACATAATTTTTAAAACTATAAAAAGTTTCTTATATAAATAAAACTCATCAATTTGGAAAATCTTATATTTATTAAATCTATATCAAAACATTACTTTATGATAAGATATACTCTATGCGTAAATTTTATACGCCCTTTTACATCTTTTCGTATATTTTTCTAATCTTATCAGATTTTTTTTTTCATTTATCTATTTTTTTGCACCAAATCTATACTGCTTTTATAACAGTTTTTTTTATTAAGTTAAATTCAAACAATAATACATATGCATCTCTATTTAATATATATTTAACTAGATGTATATGATGAAGTGTTAAATGAATATTATGAGTGTTTCTAAAACATTTTCCTAAAATTAAGTAGTTCGTTACATCCTATTAAATGTTTTTATTATATTATGGTAATTATGTTGTTCTTTTTTAGAAATCATATTTTTAAAGAATGATTTCAAACACATTTTATAAAAGACAAACAAACAACCAAGTTGAGGACAAATATTAGAGTTAACTTCCTTAAACCAAGAAGATCAAACTGATAAATAACCGAGTTCTTTAAATATATTGAGAAATATTTGATTTTCTGATGGACAAGTTTCTTGAGGGTTCATATAAGCTCATTGCAAATGTCTCAAACATTCACAATGTATATAAAAGGATGCTTTCAAAAGTTGAAGACACAATTCTCTACACTGCCAACTCTTTTAACAACAAACGTGATTGAAACTTTTATTGAGGAGGTAAGAGAAAATAGGCACAAAACCAAGAATTAAAAGCTCACATAATTGAGCAATGGAGTATGGTATGGAAGTGGGTAGGTTTCATCATTCTTGTACATTATTAGAACATAGAAGAAGAAAAATTTGAGGTGGCTATGGACAACGTGCATAAATGGAATGGGACCAAAGCAGTAAGAGACACACTGTCCAATTTATGATATGATCTATTTATGTTGGATACTCAACCTAAATGCGTTTGTCTTCACTTCTCCTAACTTCCCGATTTATATATCTATATATCTATCTATATATATATATATATATATATATATATTTTGAAACTGGAGGAGTCTTAAAAGTCTCGGTATCCATTTTTGGGCGATCGATATGTTCAAAGTTCGAAGATGATTAATAAGACTAAATCGTACGAAAAATTATGTAATACACTCTTAATTATGATTCATATGTTAATCTTGGTCCAATAGTAACATAATTTATCACAAATATATAAATAAACACAACTTTCAAAAAAATTACATTGTTATTACACATCTATTGCACTGAATATCGAACACTTACTTGAATGTCAAACATCTTTTACAAGTATTCTCCTGACCGAGAGCGAACAAAGAAAAAAAAGAGCTTGAATGTAGGTGAGGAACCAAAATTAAGGAAAGAAGAGTGTATCAACCGAGTCTAGAGAGTGAAAGAAGAAGCATATATAAACGAATAAGTGAATTGTTTAGCTGATAGAGATTCTCTATTTTTTTAACAAGAATAATTTAATTTATATTTTTGCTTCTCATAAATATTATATTTTAAAAAAATGAATTATTTTATTAAAAATATGGATACAGGTGCACTTTAACTTCGGGTTACTATTAAATACTGTTCTTGATATTTTTAAAAAATGAATTATTTTATTAAAAATATGGATACAGGTGCACTTTAACTTTAGGTTACCATTAAATATTGTTCTTGTTGGAACATCCTCCAGTGGGTTACATAGAGGAATGTGCGATAATGCGTTTGTAAAAGCAACCACAATCGCGATCCAATGTATTCCTGTTCGTAGAACTTGGATCCCATGTTCACACTATGTACAAGATTCAACCATTTTTTTCTGCAATTCCACCACAGACGAAAAAATCACAATTGCACGAACATGTCTTTAGTTGCTATAAAATAAGCTAGTTTTTTTTTTCTTTTTTCTTTTTTCTTTTTTTCTTTTTATCTTTGTTTTAGGTCAATCTGGATTTTAAAAATAATAGCTGATCGTTTATTTATTTATGATTTTATGTTTAGTTTTATTTTAAAAAATAATTTTTAAAATTATATAAATTCTATATTTACACTATTATTACACTTATATATATATATTAATGTGAACTATTTGATTAACATTTATTAATATATATAGACAATACACATTGTATCATATTAACTGTTTAGATAAACAAATACTTTGAATTGTATTTTTGTTTTCAACATAAAATTACGTAAATTTCTTGAAAAGATACATAAGAGGAATGAAAGAAATTAGAGCAAAAACTTAAAAATAAAATAAAAGAAAGGAGAGAAGATCGATGAAGAAATACATTCTAGCTTGAATTTTTTTCATTGTTATTATTTCAAGGAAGTAACTATTATTACAATGTAAATAAATTTAAATGTATTCTTACACTCAATATAAATGTAACAATATATATATATATATATATATATATATATATATATATATATATATATATATATATATATATATATATATATATATATATATATTCTAATATTTTATATTTTTTTTTTATATTTTTTTTTTTTATTTTTTTTTTTTTA
>Ga0123342_1003020_pt1 | contig 27461 bp, 15 predicted proteins | sample Turbeawhitnodule_FD_89960 | JGI IMG/M metagenome (GOLD analysis project Ga0123342, IMG submission 89960) | Root nodule microbial communities of legume samples collected from Mexico - Turtle bean Mexico white nodule | ecosystem: Host-associated > Plants > Roots > Nodule | place: Mexico: Nepantla...
TAGTAGCAATCATTGCCTTGGATTGATCACCAAAAACTTGCCTCTCTTGTTGTGTAATGAGAGAGTAAACTCTATTCAAGGATGAATTATCTGATAAACTAACATGGTAAGGTGAACAAAGATTTTGTGAGGGATCAACAATTTCACCCATAGATAAATGCAGCAACCAGAGCTCTAATCAGAGCTCTGATACCATATTACAAAATAGAATAGAGATGAACTAAAGAGAACAGAGATGAACAAGAGTAAACTGAAGACAAAGGATATGAGAATGAATATCTCTTCTTTCTTGTTATTCAAATCAAAACAAATAGTCTGAATATATACAAGTAGTACACTCATTCTAGGTTTAACTAAAGAGGAAAAGAATCAATAATTAAATACTAGAATCATAACACAGAAGACAAAATAAAGGTTACTCACCTCTATAAAGAGAAACAACTGATAATTAGAAAAGACACCAAATTATTCTCCTCTATAAAGATAAACAACTGATAATTAGAAAAGACACTCAATTAATATTAGGATCCTTCTATAACTCTGGTATCCATATCCTTTAATAAAGATTAACAAAGTTAAGTCATACGGAGAACTAGGTAATACGTTCTTAATCACGATCCATAAACTAATCTCGGCTCAACAGTAACAAAGCTCATCAGAGCCGTATAAATAGGCACAACAACCAAAACAAAGGCATACCATTATTATGCATTTATTACACCAAATACCAAACACTACTTAAACATCAGAATACTTTTTCGAGATATTCTTTCGATTGGGAACCAAAGATAATGAATAAGTAATAAGAAAAATCCAACAGAAGTAAAAAAGTTAACAAAGAATAAATAAACGAAAGAAAGTTACACCAACCAAAGCAAATGAATTAACAATTCTCTAAATCCATCTTGTACGATAGAAGCAAACCTAAAAAGAATTAACATTTTATCTTCAAGTAAATAATTAGAGCAAAAAGTTAAAAATATATTGTACAAATTTTAATTGAAATGTTCTGTATGATTTAGGGGACATAATTATTAGTGGCTATAAGGAAGGTATGTCCCCTGGTGACAATAAATTTCAACTATTGGATCAACTCGAGCTTGAATACCATATATTCATTTCATTTATTCATCTTTCTTAGTACATTGTCTATGAGTATTTGTTGAAAAACAAAGAACTGTGTTTATGAAATAATATTTTTAGAGCTCCTTTAATATTAATTCTTTTTAATCTTTAAAGCTGGTTTTTTTGTTATGCTTTCTTTAAATTTTTTCATAAAAACTTTTGAATGTACCTTTTAATCGATTTTTTTTTCTTGAAGATTTTCCGATGAAACTGTTTCTGTAAAACCGACGCATTGGAATAATTGAAGAACGGCAAACATCACTTTTACAGATTAATTTTGAAGATTAAATTAGATTAAAAATTTACTTTCTAGTTTTTAATAATAAAAGATATATATAATAATTTTTCTTTATTTTAATAAAATAGTTGCGTAATTCTCTGTTTTGTTTCTGTCCTTTCCATTCCATGTAAAATATACGTGTAGACTATCTAAAGACGTACGGATACAATTAATAAAAAAAATAATACAATATTAAACTTTACAAATAAATAAAAATTCTCCAAAAAATCATATAAAAGAACCAAATTTAAGTTCACGTCTCTCTTTTGAGGACGAAATTCATGTTAATAAACTTTTTTCTTTGTACATTAATTACACGTTAATAACTTTAGTAAATCAAAAGTCAAGTAAAAGATAGGTACTCTTTTGTCAATTATGAAATGATTTTGCATTATTGGTTAAAAGTTTTGACTGCATATATGTTAATCTCAATATCAAGGGGTTTTTAAGATACATTCCTTCCATTCTAATAGCTGCAATTTGATTTTTTTTTAAATATGTTACTTATTGGAACAATTTTATTAAAGTAATTTTACTCTCAGTAAATATATTATTTTTACATGTTACTAATTACAAACATTATGTAAAGAGAAATTAATAAAAACAATAACTTCATTAAAGAATGATTCTGTATTTCCTCATCTTTTCCTATAATCAATAGATTATATTATTGATTACACCAATGAGAAATTGTTAAATAATAAGGAGACGGTGCTCTGCATGTTTATTTGATCCACAATTATATTTCTGAATTATGATTATGATTATGATTATGATTATGAATATTCCTTAGACACGTGTTGAAAGTTGCTTGATCTAACTTTTATATCTAAAATATTATGATCTTGTTTTCATTTGCATATGGGTTACGGAAATGATATGGTTGAGCCAGAAAAACAAAACCTGAGTGGACCACAATTTTGAGCAACCAATTCTTGACCTCATATGTCTCCAATGTCATATCATACCCCACATAGCAGGTTCTGCAGCTTCCCTAATCAAACTTACCTTCATTACCCTGCATCACTTTCCTCTTCTTCTTCAAATAATTTACATCACATAATTTCAACTACTTAATGTCTTTTTAACATTAGTCTAATCACTTTTGTTTTCTTCCCATTTGGTTTATTAACCTTTGACACCTATCTTAGCTTTATCCATTGCATTACTACCACAATTATTAGCACTGCCAGAAACCATATTATCCAGCTGAATAATTGGAACTTCCTTTGTTCTATGCATTCAATGGCTTCTTCCTTCTGCAATATCTTCCTCATACTTTGTTTGTTCAATGTTCTGGCCTCCATAGGGCCATATCCAGTTGCAGTTCATTCAGCTGGTGATGTTCCAATTAATGTGACCAAGCACTTTTCCTTCTACAATTTCAGCTTCAGCAACAACCCCAGACTAGTCCATGATGTGAAGCTCCTTGGCAGTGCCAAGTTCTCAAGTGAAAAGGGTTCTCTTCAAATCCCAGATGAGTCAGAATACACGGATATAAGACACCAAGCAGGTAGAGGCATCTATTCCTTCCCAATTCGCCTGCTAGATCCAACCACCAAGACCCCGGCTTCCTTTCAAACAACTTTCTCTTTTCAACTCAACAATTCCACTGCCTCTGAGCAAGCTGCTTATGGAGGTAGTGGCCTCACTTTCATTATTGTCCCTGATGAATTCACTGTGGGAAGGCCAGGGCCATGGCTTGGCATGCTCAATGATGCTTGTGAGAATGACTACAAGGCCGTGGCTGTGGAGTTTGACACAAGAAAGAATCCAGAGTTTGGAGATCCAAATGACAACCATGTTGGCATCAACTTAGGTACCATAGTATCTACCAAAGTTATCAATGTTTCTGATGTTGGAGTTTCCCTTAAGGATGGTTTTGTTCACCGCGCTTGGATCACCTATGATGGTCCTCAAAGGAGAATGGATATTCGTCTTGGAAGGGCTAATGAAGAGGATTATCCTTCCATACCTATCTTCTCAGAATCTATGGATCTCTCTCCTTATCTGAATGAGTACATGTTTGTGGGGTTCTCAGCTTCCACCGGTAACCATACACAAATCCACAACATACTCTCCTGGAACTTCACTTCTACAAGCCAAGCTTTTCTTCGCTTCCCTTCATCTGAAACCTGCCAGGGTAAGATCTTACTAGAGAATAGTACAGCACCACCAACTGCTGAGAAGTCTTCTAAGAATGAGCCACCAAGAAGCTTTTTGATTTTTATGGTTGCTGTGGCATTGGCTCTAGCTCTTTTCCTTGGCTTTTACTTCATTAGTAAGTACAGGAGAAATGCTTCCAAATTAAACACTTCATTGGAGACAGAGATTCACTTGCCAAGGCCTCCAAATAAACCACGCCGCTTCACATTTTCTCAGCTTTCATCTTCAACTCGGTCATTCAGTGAGATAGAGTTGCTTGGCAGTGATTCTAGAGGAGAATACTACAGAGGAAAGCTTTCTAATGGAAGCCAGGTGGCTGTGAAAAGGTTCTCAACTCAGTTTCTCAACACACATGGATCAGACAAGAAGCGTTTGCTGAAGGAAATCAAAATCATTGGCCATGTTCGCCACCCGAATTTGCTTCCTGTTAGAGGATGGTGTCAAGACAACCATGAAGTCATGGTGGTCTATGACTTCGTTCCCAATGGCAGCCTGGACAAATGGTTATTTGGGGCTGGTGTTCTTCCATGGACTAGGAGGTTCAAAGTTATTAAGGATGTAGCTGATGGCTTGAGTTTCCTCCACACTAAGCTACTAGCCCACAAGAACTTGAAATGCAGCAGTGTGTTTCTAGATGTCAACTTCAGAGCTGTTTTGGGTGATTTTGGGTTTGTGCTGTTGGGGGCTGAATCAAAACAGTTTGAGTCAGCAGTGTGCCATGGCGCAGATGTGTTTGAGTTTGGTGTCCTTGTGTTGGAAGTGATAGCTGGAAGGGTAAGGGATGAGAAAGAGGTGGGAAATCCAGAAGAGAGGAACCTATTGGATTATGCTTGGAACTTGCATCAGATTGATGAGAAAGTTAAGCTGGTGGACAGAAGGATGGGATCATTGATCAACTTGGACCAGGCAATTCGTGTTCTAGAAATTGGGTTGCTTTGCACCCTAAATGAGAACAAAGGAAGACCCTCAATGGAGCAAGTGGTGGAGTTTCTTCTGAACATGGATAAGCCCATTCCTGAACTGCCAAGAACTCGTCCTGTTTCCTTGTTCCCCTATAATAGCGCCAACACAGGACTTTGCAACACATATTCTTGTACATTTTAGGCGAAACCATAATGTTGGTGAATGCTTATGTGGGAGATGAATGAATAAATGTTGAAGGGACCATTCTTAAGCCTGCAACAATGGATTGATTTTCCAAATGCTGCAAATGCTTAAAGTTGTGTGTTTGTTACATGCTACATAAATATTATGTTGTAGTTAGCCCGGGGTATTCATTTTCAGCATGCTTTGGCATTTCTTTAGAAGATTCACAGGAGGTAGGAGGATTTGTGCCTCTATTTAGAATCCTCTTGCTACATGGCAAGTGAAAGATGGTTGATAATGGTAAAAAGGGACAGCATAATCAATACTAATTTTATGAATAAAGGTTAAATTGTATGAATCAAAGCTCAATTATACCCCTCTCTGTGCATTTTGTTTACTCCCCCCTCCAGTTCTTTAGCCCCAAGGCAATTACTCCGATTATTTCTGTTTTTAGTTTCTGCATGAAATTATCATTGGACAATAGTCATGTGTAATACACGAGATTCTGGAATACACCGCTGACATTCTATCGTAGTGATGCAGCACACATGTTTTCGTGCCAATAGCAGAAATAAGAAGAAGAAAAAAACTGTTGTACTTCTATAAGGTAACACTGAAAAAATGCACTGTGGTTATCCTTCTCCTTAGCATTTTAGTGATTTCTCTATTATTTTTGTACCAAGTACTCGTAAAAAGAGCCAAAAATTCAAATTATAGTGTATTATGCTTGTATCGATAGCATTCCAACCAGAGGGAAGTTACTTCTGTAAGGATGAAAATACATTAATTTTGGTGGGTTATTGGTCGTTCCATGTAGCATTTAAATAATTTAAATCCCAATTTTTTAGCTTACTCTGAAGTTTTCTGTTCGGTAAAATTCATGTTCAAAGGTTACTAGACCATTTGGAGATTAGAGCGTCTAGTGATTCAATACCTTCTACCTTAACAATAACTTTTGTTCAAACCGGCTATTGTATCAGTTTAACATCCAACGTCAGTTGGCATTTCTCGCTCTTAACTAAATCATTGTGCATGCCACTTAGCAATTGTTTGGCGCATACCCTTCACAAGTTAGTTAGAAAGTTTTGACTATATAAATAGGACCTTGTAACAATAGTTATTGTAAACTTAGAGTTGAGGGTTCACTATGAGATAGACTTCATGTTGTAATCTCATATTCTTTTCTTATTGAATTTTTGAATGTGGACGTAGACTAGGATTTAGTCAAAACCATGTTAATTCCTCTGTGTTTCTTCGTTTACCTTTCTTGTTTATCTTTGATTTGTTCTTACTTCGTCTAGCATTTGTCTATGTTAGAAAGTTCAATGAATTGTAGGTTTTTTCTTTACAAACTGGTGGAGTGAGCGTGGAGTAAAGGAATCTCAATCATCATGACTTTTGCACATAATGAGGTTGAAAAATTCACTGGCTTGAATGATTTTGGGTTATGGCAGTTGAAGATGCGTGGTCTTTTAGTTCAACAAGGTCTCCTTGAAGTTTTGGAAGGTGAATCCAAGCTTGACAGAACCATGGTTGAGAAGGACAAGACTGCATTGTCGGGGAAGGCTCATAATGCAATTGTTCTAAGTCTTTGTGGCAAGGTGTTAAGGCAAGTTTCGAAGGAGAAGATTGTAACGGGGCTATAGATGAAGTTAAAAAGCTTATATATGACTAAGTCCCTGGTGAACCTTCTAAACCTGAAGCACATGTTGTACATGTACAAGATGAGTACTGATAAGGTTGTCAATGAACAACTGGACGAATTTAACAAATTGATTCTTGATCCTGAAAATATTGATGTCAAATTAATGATGAAGATCAAATTGGTGTTGTTGTATAGGAGAGAAAATCTCTCTCTTGAAGAGGTTCATGCTACCTTGAACTCAAAATAGTTGAATGAGAAGTTTGATATTAAGGCATCCAATACTGGAGATGGCCTGATAACAAGGGGGAGACTATCTAACTGTGATAACGAAGGAGAAGTTAGATGGAGATTGAAGTCCAAGATTCGTGATGGGAAGGTAGTAAATATCTACAAGTGCTACCAGTATAAGAAGGAAGGTTACACAAGAAAATATTTTCCTCGGATGCAGAAGAGGGTTGGAAATCCTAATAGATCGTCTAGGTTTGGTAGACGGTCTAATGGATCGTTCGGTAGACACCGTCTAGATCTGGCGAAGCAGTTTTGGTTGAAGAAGATTATGAATCATCAGAGGCCCTCATAGTGTCGGGTAATGTCGATGATTGTGAATAGATAATGGATTATGGTTGTTTCACATGACGCCTAATTGTCTGTGGTTTCAATAGTTTGCATAACTTGAAGGAGGGTTTGTTCTTCTTGATCATAACAAATCCTATAAGATAACTAGAATTGGAATGATTAAATTTTGTTTGCATGATGAAACCGAGAGAATGCTTGAAGAAATTAGGCATGTACCTAGCTTGAAACAAAATCTAACATCCCTTGGTGAACTTGAAAAGAGGGGGTATGTATTCAAAGGTGAAAGAGGGTTTTGAAGATGTTGAGGGGGACCATGGTAGTCATGAAGGGTGTGAGGAAGAATGGCTTGTATGCCTTGGAAGGTATTGTAATCTCTGGGTCTATCTCTACTGAAAAGACTGTCTACTCTAAGATAAAGTTATGGCACGAAAGATTAGGTCACGTAAGTAAGAAAGGATTAGAGGAGTTGGACAAACAAGGTTTGTTTAGAAGTGACAAAATTGACCAGTTGGCATTCTGTGAACACTACATCCATGGAAAAGCTTGTAAAATTCGTTTTAGCATGGGTCAGTAGAGAACGAAAGGAACCTTTGATTATGTTCATGTCCTACTCCATCACACTCTAGTGCAAGATACTTTCTGTCGATTGTTGATAATTATTTGAGGAAGTTATGGGTCTACACTCAGAAGACCAAAGATGAAACAATTAAGAACTTCAAAAAGTTGGAAGCATCTAGTGGAAAATCAAATTGGTAAAATGGTCAAGCAATTCAGAATCGATAATAGTCTTGAGTTCTGGTCTAAACTATTTAACACCTTCTGCAGAGAGCATGACATAACGAGGCACCAAAACAAATGCAGGGATTCCTCACCAGAATGTCCTAGCAAAAAGATTCTATAAAACTATTTTGGAACGACATGACATGGAGTGTTGAGGTTCCCAATAATTTTGGGCTAAAGCTACTACTATTGTTGCATATATGATAACAACAATTTCTTTGGACATGAATACTTATAAGGAAGTTTGTTCAAGATATCCTACAACCTTGATCATCCGAGAATCTGTGGTTGTGTTATCCATGCTAATATTAGGCAAGGTAAACTAGATGCTCGTGTAGTTATAGGTATGTTTGGGTATCCAAAAGAGTGAAGGGATATTGTCTATGGTGTCTAGATTCAGGATCTAAGAACTGTATCATCACCAGAGACATTGTCTTTAATGAAACTAAAATGGCTTACAAGCCAAAAGTTTCTAAATGTATGCTTGTTGATAATAGTGATGCTGGGAAGGTTGACATTGAGGAGGAGTTCAATAGATGAAATGAGTCTGAAGTTGTTAAATCATCTAATATGTATGAAGATTGTAGACACTTGGTTAATGCGTCTAAAGACAATACACATTCTGTTACATCTGATGAAGATCAACATGCTAATGAAGGTTAGCTAAAGATAGAACCAAAAGAATGATCAAAGCTCAACAAAGGTTTGGTTATGCAAAGTTGATTGCATATTCCTTGGTGGTTGCTAGTAAGGTCCTATAAGATTAACCTTCTATTGAATCATATGCCTTAGAAAGCAAGGAGAATACTCAATGGCTAAACACCATGAATGAGGAGAAGAAGTCGTTTAATCTAAATAATATATGGACTCTAGTTCGTAAACCTGAGGGTTCTAGGTTGGTCAGTTGCAAATGGATTTTCAAAAGAAAAGATGGTGCTCTAGGAATTGATCAACCAATATTCAAGGCAAGATTAGTGGTTGGAGGGTTTACACAGAGGGAATGAGTAGATTATAATGATGTTTTCTCCCTTATTGTGAAACAAAAATCCATAAGAATGTCGTTAGTTATGGTTGTTGGGTTTAACCTTGAATTGGAACAGATGGATGTTAAGACTACATTTCTTTATGGAAACTTATATGAAACCATCAATACGAAGCAATCATAAGGATTTGAGGAAGAAGGCAAGGAAGATTACATATGTAAGCTAAACAAATCTTTGTAGAGTTTAAAACAATCTAAAAAAAATTGGAATAGATGAATTCATGAATTCATTGCTAGAATTGGTTTTGATTGTAGCAAGTACGATAATTGTGTCTACTTCAAGTTTATAGAAGACAGTCTATTCATTATATTATTGTTGTATATAAACAATATTTTAATAGCAAGTAAATCTAATGTTCAAAATGTTAAAATTGAGTTGAATAACGAGTTTGAAATGAAGGATCTAGGAGTTGCTAAGAAGATATTAAGGATTGAGATCACCAGACAACATGATGTGAAGCATTTGTACTTGTCTCAGGAGATCTATCTCAAAATACTTGATAAGTTTGGCATGACAAACTTAAAACCTATTTCCACACCTCTTGCATCCCATTACAAGTTGAGTGATCACCAGTCTCCTAAGATTGTGGAGGAACGTTATTTCATATGTTAATCTCGTTGGTTCTATGTTATGGTTTGCACATGTCCTGACATAACTTATGTTGTGAGTGTTGTAAGCAGGTTTGTTTCTAACCCTAGATGAGCTCATTGACAAGTTCTTAAGTGGATCCTTAGTTACTTAAAGGGGTCACTTAGAAGAACCTTGGTTTATGGTGAAGCTAGATGCTATTGAAAAAGTTTTGATAAAAAGGTTTGTTGTCTCAAACTTTGTTGGATGTTAAAAAACCTCTCACTAGTTATGTGTTTAATTCACATGGTATTGTTATCATTTGGAAGACCAATCTCTAGAAGATAATGGCTTTATCAACCACTAATTAGAGTATATTTCCATGACATAAGCTTTGAAAGAAGTTTTGTGAGTTAAGGGTCTAGTAAAGGAACTAAAGGTGTGGGACCAAGTTATAATAGTTCACTATGACCATAATAGTGTTATATAACTATCAAAGAACCAAGTCTATCATAAGAGAATGAAGTATATTGATGTGGAGCTGTATTTCGTGAGAGAAGAGATTTCTCGAGGATCTGTGAAGGTGGTGAATGCATACTCCCTTTGATATGATCACAAAAGTTTTGAATGACAACAAATTTTTTCATTGCATGATATAATACAACTAATAGGTGATGAAATATGTAATGAGCCTATAGAAGTGAGTGTTTTATCACTCAAAAGATTTGTGTTGTTGAACCAAAATGGAAATTTGTGAAGTTTTTTGGTTTAGTAAAATCCATGTCTAAAGGTTCCTAAACCTTCTAGAGGCAATAAATTGCCTACTGTCTAATTAGACTATCTTGAGGTTAGAGCGTCTCTAGCGATTCAAATCGTCTATCTTAACCAAAGCTTATGTTCAGATTGTCTATTGTTTCAGTTTAACTTTCGGTGTCAGTTGTTGTTCCCCGCTCTTAACTGAATCACTATGCACGTGACTTAACAACTATTTGGTGCATCCCTTCACAATTTAATTAGATATTTTTTATTGTATAAATAGGACCTTGTAATAATAATTATTATTAACTTAGAGTTGAGAGTTTACTATAAGATATACTTCATGTTATAATATTATATTTTTTTTCTTAATAAATTTCTAACTATGAATGTAAATAGTTAAACCACATTAATTTCTTTGTGTTTCTTCGTTTACCTCTCTTGTTTACTTTCAATTTTCATTATATGGTGTTTTCCTATTATAATATATTGCTTTCATTGTTTATACTAGCGGAAACAAAGACACAGTCCGCATTTTTTACTTTTATCATTAACATTTTCCAAAGTCATAATATTACTACAACAATAAAAAACGATTCAATATATTTTATATTTATTAATAATTCTCAATTTAATGGAACGAATAAATAAAATGAAATGAAAGAATGATCAATTTGATAAAGAGGAATAAAAAGCGAACTTGTCAAGAAGAGAGTGTGAGCACCACCCCCAAGTAATGACTCTAAAAGTTTGGTTGCGAAAGGCGGGACAAACAACATGTTACCATTGCAAGTCCAAGTTATGAAGACACAATCTTCCGTAATAGTCGTTTCTCTATAATGCAACGAACATCTTCCCTACCTCACGTGAGAAAGATCGCGTCAGAAATCATAGACTCAAAATTCTATTAGTGAATTTGGAGAAGCTTCAATGCCACATTTGTGATGAGAATAGGTTATTCACGAAGAATGATGTAATTGGAGTGAAGAAGAACAAGTTGTTTTTCTCCTCGTTCACATCCCCATCCACATCACCCACACGAGGCATTCGAAGATAGTTGTCCGCCAAATACTGCTGACGAAGGTCACAGTCACAGATTGAGTCATCGGTGAAGAAACCGATGTTGTCATTCATTAATATATTTTTTGCTAAGAAATAATAAGAAACCAAATGATAAGAAGGGATAACAACTATGATTTTAAGAGAGATGAAGATATGGGAAAAAAACTGCTCCACGTACAAAATCACTCCACATTCAAAATTTAAATTTGGTAATTGTTTTCTACAAAAAAGATAGAATATTAGTTTTAAAAATAAAGAAAAACAGTTTCTAATTAATGATAAAAATAATTAATTATTTCTTAAATGCTTAAAAAATAATGAAATGACTGAAATGTCAAAGATAAAACAATAAAATAAATATTAATATAAGAGTAAAATTTATAAAAAAAAGTGTTAAAAAAGGAAATGCCCTTTATATATAGGTATAAATGGACAACTTTTTAATTATGAATTTTGTTCTGAAAATAAAATATGTTTGGTTTTTTTTTATCCATTTCGTTATCAATATTAGTTTTAGTTATGAATATATATATATATATATATAATGTATTTTTTATTTTTTTTTTAAATCTACCTATTTTGGTAATTTTCATTAAAAGTTGCATATGTATGGTAAATTTTTTCATGAAAATATTTAAGTTTTGCAACACTCAAATGTTTGAAGATACATTTGTTGAAGGAAATCAAAGGCATTAGCCATGTTTGTTGTCCAAATGTGCTTCCTAGCAAAGGGTAGTAGTATCCAAACAACCATGATTGGAAAAAACAGTTCTCCTTTTCTTTATTTTTTATGCAGAAAATGTGCCAGATTGGAAAGTTATGGTAAGAAGGTTAAATTACATTAATTAAAGCTTAACTGTTGTTTTCTTTTATTTTTATGCTTTCTTCCAATGGACTATTTATTTTTTCTTCTGATTTGTGTATAAAAGTTGAAAATGTACAACCACAATTTAAAACCAGTAAATTAAAAACTGAAAGTTTAAATTTAATATTATCATTCCTATAAAATAATTTTTTTCAACAATAATAACATAATCAATGCATGGAACAAGAATAGTGGTGTGGTGAATTTACAAAAGAAACCTGCAAGAATTAAAAAAGGACCAAAGCTATATTACCCATGGTCGGTGTCGAGATAGCGAGCTGCGAGGGCTCGCCGTGGTAGATTTGAGGACTCAGTTACGAAAGTTTTGGGATTTGAAGGATGGGGTATGGAAGGTTTTCGGAATTGAAATTGAATTGAACCCTAATTGAGGGAATTGGGGGTTTTTGTTTTTCGTCTTAGCGCGGAAAGAGGGAAGGTAATGAGAAAGAAATAATCTTGTGTTTGGTCTGATTAGTTACTCCTAATTTAGAAAAAAAATTGGAAAATGAAATACTTGTATCTATAGATTAATAGAATACTTGAATAATTCGTCCGTTTATATTAAAAATAAAAAGATCATATATTTAACTAAAATTTAAAATTTGTATCATAATTTTTTTACATATTAAATAACGTAAAATTCAAAGTAATGTAATTTTATAGTTTAGTTTAATCTATATATATATATATATATATAAATATATAAATATAATTGAAGGAATATAATGAGAAACTTTTGTTACGTGTCATGACTATGTTTTTTTAAAAATAAATATATCAAAATGGATTTTACTAAAAGAAGAACAGGACACGTGGTGCACTTATGAAGTTTCTTCATGGTTGAGTGGAAGACCACCGGTAAAAATTACAAGGTGCTCTGACGGAGGGTTAGGATCTTCGTTTTTCACTCAAAATTCTAAAGTTGTTTAAAGTAGTTTTAAACAAAGGAAATTTAGGGTTTCCTTTTTCTTTCATAGAAGTCTAATTGGAGTGGTTTGGTTGCTGCAAAATTTATAGAAGGAAGACAGTTTAGAACAAGATAATAGTTTTTTAATTCAAATTTGAAATCTCAATTTATTTTTATTTTTGATGAAATTTGAAGTCTTTTTTTATTATTTACACGTGCTCTTATCCCTAGATTTTGTACTGCACTCCTCAATTCAACTGGTCTAGAAACATAAAAATTCTGGGAGAGTTCTTGGTAAGTTTCTCTTTACAACAAAAGTTCTTCGACAGTTATTGGGAAGTTTCTCTTTATAACATGATTCGAAAATATATTTTTTAATATTGTTTACTGATGCAGTCTTAATGTTTTGTTTTTTTTTATTATATTGTTATTCATCCGGTTTTTCTCATGATATTTTTCTTCATCTAGTCAAATCATTTTGTTTTTACGTACATCTATTAGAATTAAAAACCTATTTCTTTTATGCGACACCATTACAAGATACAAATTAGTTTATGAGAAACATTTATTTTATGTAGCCATACTATATATACATTTCTCATCATATTGTATGTTTAATTTTTTCTTGTAGTATTGTTTTTCATCCCGACAAATCATTTTGTTTTTATGTAAATCTAAAAGAACTAAAAAGATATTTGTTCTATGTAAATCTAGAAGAACTAAAAAGCTATTTGTTCTATGTAGGCATCATTTCAAGATACAATTTAGATTATGAAAAACATTTGTTATGTGCAGCCATACTATGTATACATTTCTCGTCATATTGCGTGTTTAATTCTATGTACTAATACATCTTAAATGTTTTGTTTTTTTGTTTTGTGCAATTGATACAATTCTTTAAGTTTGAGATTATTCTAACTGAAAACCTATTTATTTTGTGCAGACACCATTTCAAGTTAATAATTGTTTTTATACCATGAGTTGCAATGTTAATAGCATCAGTATTGTTGTAGAGTGCACATAAATTTAACTAAAAGTTGTAAGTAGTTGTTACCAAATGTTATAATTTTAGTTTGAATAAATCCTTTTTGTGTATGAAAATTGGAAGATTGGTCAAATATCTTCCTTAATGCAATTGTGTTTTAATACAATTTTGTAACTCTAATTCAACATATGATGTCACCATAAATATTTGGATGGAAATATATGTGCACCGACAATATTAAGTATCTTGTATTTTGTATAAGTTTTAAAGCAATCAATTGAAGAAGTTATCAGACTAAACTTACAAATAATCAAATTGAACCTATAGACAAACTAACAAATGCACAATGATGTTCTAATCACAAATCCAAGCATATATACATATAGCCAGTATGATGTTATAAGCACAATTCCAAACATTATGAGTAGAATGTCAAATAATATGTAATTGCACAAATCCAAACAGATATACATATAGCAAAAAAAGATAAAAAATTTAAAGAGGGATCTCATGCTTTTGTGAATAAAGATTGGTGTTGGTCGATGTTTTATACAAAACTTTATTTATATCAACTTCTTTATACATCATTTGATTCATTGAAGTATTGTTGATATTTACTCTATTTTGTTAGATAGTAAACCTTCTTTCATTAGAATATTAAAATTTAATTTAATTTTATTGCTCTTTCTTATATTTTTATTGTCCCAAAAGTGACATAAACTATTATAATCAAGTAAATAGATCTAAAACAAACAAAAAATTGAAAAATGGCAGGCCAACCCGCCCCTATAATGGAGTGGGTTACTATTTCCAACCCACACAACCTTGGTAAGCTAATGACTGGTCGGGCCAAAATAGGCCAAACTGACCCGTTTTTGCCACCCCAATTGTGTTCTTCAATTTAGACAAAATGTTAAGTGCACAAACAAATGTAGAACGCGAAGAAAAGAGCTTATTTGTGTCCATGAGTTTTGAACATAAGGTATTTGATTTTTGGTTTCATTATTCATTATTTTGTTTATGGTTAAGAACTTTAGATTGTTTTTTACCTTTATACAATGCTTTTCAAGGAATCGACATTGTATACCGTGTATTCGCTATCCAGTTTAGAAGAGAGCTTACTCACGAATGGATCTTAGAAGACCACAGAGGAATTCTACATCAATTCATGTATAATATGGATCTTTTGAAACCACGCATAACCAATGGATGGTCTGACAATTTTGAAAAGTGCAAAATACGGAAAGAAAATGTGCCAAATATATAAAAAAAACTTTGAGTGACATGAAAAAATTTATGTATGTTATATGACTTCAAAGAAAATGACAAGACTGTTTTTGAAGCACAGATTAACATATCAAATAATGAAATTGAAATTATTTGTCTTTTAGCATGAATGTTTTTTTTACATGACTATTTATTGTTATGTACTTTTCTCAAAATTTGTCTCATTGTTGAGACGATTTATTTATTTATGTTTACTATTGATATTTAAGCATCTTAGTATATTTAGTTTTTTATTTATTTATTGGTATATGTCTTATACCTATGATAGTCCTACAACAGTTTGCATTACTAATTTAGTGTAATTCAATTTGATGTTATGTAACTCACTAACCCCAGTCAAACGGAGAGACAATAATATGGAAATTGTTAAATAAATCAATTACAAATCAATTATGCCCCAAAATGGATGTATTCTATCATATAATTTATCATATGTGAATCTGAACAAAGATGATCTCAAATAACTGTAACGCTTATTTGGAAGTAAAAAACAAAGTATATAACGAAATCAAGTTCTCAATCTCCCCTCCCAAAAAGAAATAAAACCTTCAGTTTTAAATCCTTCCTGCTCTTGTTCCCATTTTCTTCTCCCCATAGATTTGTCAGATTTTGTAGCCAGAGGAGGATTTTTGTTTTTAACAGATGAAACTGAACCTAGAGAAATTTAGAAGACAACACATGAAGAGGACATTGTTATATCAACAGCTGCTGCTGAGGGAGCAAACTGATCCATGACAGGTTCTCCCTATTCATCTTTCACAGCAAACATGACCAAAACAAAGAGTAATGGGTAGCTTATTGTTGTGAGCACCCAATTCACTATCAACTGGGACATCAAACACACATTCTGTTCATCAATTTGCCATGCAACAGCAATCCCTGCACTTTGTATTCCTTTAAACAACCCACTGTACCTGTATATATATACACAACTTCTTCAAACATCATCATCTGCTTTCCAATTTTCCATGCACCATCCACAGCATAACTAATCAACTACCTCTTTTTATTGACCAAGTGCTAGAAAACAAGGCACATAGAAGAATTAAGCTCTAGTAGTTAACCTGGTGCACAACCTGTGCTTGGATATTCTGTTGATTAATAATTTGACTAAAATAGTGTATGTTAATGATGATAGTCAATCCTTTAACTAGCTCCTAGAGTTTATTTAATGTTGAAGTTCTAGAAAGCATATCTTAATAAGGCTAAGTCTATCATTGCATTTGTCATGGAGCACTATTATCTGATATGTATATGTTCAATTATCAGAAACTGTAAAATATCCATAGGGATTACACTCAAATACTCTTATATCACACAATACTAATAATTTTATTCAGACAATTCTCAATAGTATAATTAGTCTGAATTAATTTACCTGCTGAGGATCTCAGAATCATCAGCCAGGGCTCCAATAACCCAATAGACCAAGCTCTGGAACATGGCATCTAGCAACCCAAAACTAAAGTACAAGGCAAAAGGCCCTGCAAAGCCTGAGGACTTAAAATCCAACTTTTCAGGCAAATCTTTGGAGGAGTACCTAAGCTGATTAGCAAGTGCACCACCCCAAATTACAGTCCCAAGAACACCAACCACCACAACTCCCACTAACCCCCTCACCCTTCTCCTCTCATAGCTGAAATCCATCACATATCCAATCCCCACTGAACCCAACATCTGAGCCCCCCAATAGAACACACTGTTCAACCCTCTAGTCCTCAAATTAAACAGTGCCCCATTCACTTCATTGAACTGGTAAGGGTAAAAGAAGTTGCTGGACCAAGCTGCGGGAACCATAAGAAGCACCTTCCAATTGGAAAACAACTTGCGAACCTCCACACATTCGGTGGACAAATTGGAGTACAACATGCTGGTGCACCTACTGCCATCATCACGAACAACCTTGCATGCAGGCAAGATGGCCAAGGACAAGAGGGTTCCCGCTGACATAAAGCACATGAAGCCTATGTAGGTTCCATCATTTACCGAAGCAGCCTCACTACGATGGTAGTTCAAGATGAAAGGAATCAAGCCACCAATTACTCCACCCATGTTGAAGATGCTCCAGAAAATAGATATGTAAGTGCCTTTCGTTGGTAATAATTGATTAAAAGGTGATAAAACAAAGAGTCGTGATAGTCAGTATCTTCAGAATATTAGTTTGAAATCAATAAGAACATTTTACTTTTTATTTCTTAGTAACCTAAAGATATTGGCTAACATTTTCCTAAGATAGACACTATAGATGCTCCTATTTATAGATCTTATGTAATGTAACTAAATTCTTTAAGGAGTGTTTTGATTATCCTTTGAAGCACTTCAAGCATACATTCTCAGTTTTTAAAGTAGTAAACACAAAAGAAACTTTGTCCTATCATTGAGTCAAAGCATAAAGCTGGATAAGATTTATTTCTCCTGTCATCAACAAACTAATACCTTTTCTATTGGTTGGAGGGTAAGATGTCATGATTGCACCTTGTGCAGCCCATAAGAGGCCTGCTCCTACACCAAGGAGAGCACCGGAGAGAATGGCAAAGGCTTGGTGGTGGTGATGGTTGTAGTAGAGTAAGGAGGATGTGTAGAGGACGTAGGTGGAACATCCTGCGAGAAGGGTCAGGTGAGGTCCAAGGATGTTGTAGATGGCGCCGCCAAGGATGCCAAATATGGAAAAAGTGGTGTAGAGGGCAGTGAGGGAGTTGTTGGAGGCAGTGTGGTTCAGTTGGCCTCCACCACCCATTCCTGAGAGGGCGTTGAACATGCCGGGGCAGCAAAAGCAGACAACACCAATGAGAATCACTTGAACTAGTGGTGAGTTGTACCTTAAAAAGGGTGAACATGAACCTTTAGAGGTTTCAGATTGTTGGACTTGGTTGCCTGGTTCTTCATCTCCCATTAAGAAATGGAGTTGAATGTGGTGGCGTAGCTGTTTGTGTAAGTGCGTCAGAAAGATAATGGAGTTTTTAGACACATGTTGATGTATAAACAATAAAAAATAGAGTGTAAGGTGTAACTAAACAATGTAACTCTGAAATTATGTAAGTTCTTCTACTCCTACTAACTATTTATTTATCTTTCAATCTACTTCAGAAGGAAAAAATACAAGAGAAGAATGAACAGAAGATAGAAAAACATAAAGTAATGTCAGAAACTTGACAAATAAAATCAACTTCAGGTACCTTATTCCCTTCTCTAAAGACATTCCATTACAAAAATGGATATCTGTCAGGGAATCTAATTCTGTAGCAACTTTGTAACCTCAATTAATAGCCAACCGAAATGGTGAAGAATATAACCCATAACTCTACTTTGTACAATTAATTGACCATGACCATGAACATAACCATTACCCACTGAAGAATATATACCATGAACTTGCACATGGTATATATGATTTCCCTTTTCCTCTACATTTCTTAACTTTACACATATTTTTCCAATGAAATGTAAACAAATTATCATCTATTAGTGAAAAATTTCTTCTTACTCGTTAAATATAATATAAGTAGCATAATTGACTCCAAGAAGAGTTTGGGTATACTTCATAAAATACTATTTGATTCTATAAAACAATCTTATTTTTTTATTCATATTAATATTGTAACAATTATTTAAGTATACACTATTTAAATATAAATGTAGTAATATTCTTAATTCTTATTTGAATGTGATGTTGGTAACATAATAGCTAAACTTATATATGAAAATTAATTTAGTGAAACTTTTCGTCACAGTTAAGAATGTTTAACACATATATAAGTAGATAGAAATTTAAGGTTATTTTAACAAGATAAACAATAAACAAGTAGAAAAACTTTTAAACTTTTATCTAAAAATACGTTTTAGTCTTTATTATATGATTTTTATTATAACAATTTATTAGAGTCAAATTTTACTTCTTTATTACAGATATATTAAAATAAATTATTTAATTTAACTATAACTTTTTATCTAAAAAAAAACATCTATATTTTTTTCTTTTAGGTATATTTGTAAAATTAGGTTAAACTTTTTCTTTGTTCCCATATGAAGAAATTAAAAAAATCTCCGGTCATTTTGGCTTTATTTTAAAAAAATATAACTAAAAGATGACACACCAGTTTTTTTATTATAATATTATATATTTAAATTAGGTACAGTGTCCTTTGTTTATTTTTTAAATTTTCCAAAATTCAAGTTTAGTCTTCCGTTTTTTTTATCCAATTTAAAAGTAATATACTTTTGTCCACATACTTATATTTTACAACTATTTATAATTGTCATTAAATATTAAGTATAACAATTTTGAAGACTAAAACCAATTTCTGAATTAAAAGAAAATAATAGGGCAATGTTTTCATAGAACGAAAACCAGATTTAATTTTTTTTAGAGAAACAAATCCATATTTTATCATTATAAATCATTATTATTTTTTGGTAGTATCATATTTGATTCTCAAAAGTGGTTAAGTTCAGCAGTGAATGTTGTTGCTCCAAGTGTTGTGGTGTTGCTTCCTCTTCTCATCCTATCAGCAACATTACTGTGCAATCTTCTGAACCCAATTGTTTGAAGAAATACCCATGACATAAAAATGCTATCTTTCGCCATAACCATACCTGTTGTCCCAGTAATCACCATTAACAAATGGAAGCAGAGGCATATGCAAAGGCTAAGGCAAAGGGTGTCAGCTTCTATTCACCACGACAGCCTCAGAGTCCTCGAATGGGACAAAGTTTGCGATTTAGTCGCTTCCTTCGCCACCACTTCCTTGGGCCGTCAAGCCCTCAAGGTCCCTTTTCAGCCTTTTCTCCTATGTTTGGTTGGGTTGAGTTGAGTCCATTGAAATTTATGCTAAGGGATGAATGAAATAATATTATGTTTAATTGGTTGGAGTTTAAGACCAAGTGTTCATTTCATTTCTGTATGCCTAGTGAGCTTTTTGAAGATTGACATTGAATGAATTTGGTTTTGATTAGAATTGATTTTAGAGGGAAGAAGTAAGTTTATAGAAAAAGCTCAGTATAAAATTTCTGATTAAATGCAAAAGCTACTTAAAGTTACTTCAACTCAAAATCAATTATGGATTCATAACCAATTCTTCAACATGGGACTGATTATGTCAACATTTACTTAAAATTACGATAACTGATATTTCATTGTGATTTTGAAGGACTCAACATGAAACTAAACATGTAAAGTTGGGGTAGAACTGATTTTGATAAAATTGATTATGCATTTGAAATCTGTGTTTAAATTAACCTCGTCAACGTATTTGACGTTGAAATGTGAGATTGTTTGCTGGTGCAAAATGAATTGGCTATCTAAACTAAATAATGAAATTATATTTATAACTTTTTCCTTTTTTATTCCAATCTTTCTCATTCAATTATATTCCACTTTTCGTTACATATGTAAACATGTCTTATTCCATATTATGATATCGGGTGTTCATGTGACAGAACCAGCTATGGTCTCTGAATCAAACTTTTGAAGAAAGTCTTGCACTTCTCGAGGAAACAAATGCTGCCGTCGAAATGCACAAGCATGGCACTCTCAGATTGCACTTGGGGCACCTTGATGCTATGCTGGTCAGTAATCAATGTGTATAAATTGGTTCCTTTTATAATAATAATAATAATTGCAATTAAACTTAAAACAGTTCTTCATGTTTCTGTTTTCTTTATTGCTAATCAAGGTTTTGTAGGTCAAAACCGCAATTCAACATGCCCGGAGAAGTACACCTGTGAGTGGCAATGAAGCACGGGCCATTGTCACTCTTCTGCAGTGTGCTGAGATCTTGCAGGGTGATCTCAAGGCAGCAATTAAGGAAGACAAAGATTGGCATGGTCGTTTCATGCCTCTTACAGAATTGGTAAATGGAGATTTTGAATGTGTCATTCTCGTATAATTAATGTTTCTATGTTTCTGGCCTTTTTCATCCCCCTAAACATGCTTGCAGATAATGGAATTCGTCATCAATCGGTCCTTAATTAAAGTGATAGAGCAAGTTGTTGATGAAGATGGCTCTGTTAAGGACTCTGCGGTTTGTTTCATGTCTCCTTCAAGTTTCCTTTTTTCTAACTCTGCATATTGTGTTAGTGGTTCGCCACTCATTTTATTTGGTTTGAGATGGCATATATTATCTTAAATTTTCTTAGCATTCTTTAGTACATGTATTAAATGAAGAGAATACTTCAGCTGTGCATCTTTCTTTTCTTGTTGTCATACAGCTGACTGTCAGTTTTACGTTGTTCACTTTTTGCAAAAAGTGCTTGTAACATAAACATATATTCTTCTTAGAGTCCAGCCCTTAAACATTCACGCCAACAAGTGCAAGTGATTGAGAGAAAGGTAACTCTTGTTTATTTTTGTGATATTTATTACTGTTATTTCTGTACATACTAGCTCCAGCAAAAATGTATGTAGTTTAATAGTTTTCAGTTAAGATATTTAGATTTGAATGTTTGACAAAGAAAGTAGACAATAGAAAGATTTATTCGTGGGTATCTCAAGTAATTAGACAATAGGAAAAAAATTAGCACTTCATTACAGGTAAACTTACACTACTACTGTTCTATGTGGATAACATGATTATTGCAAGAGATGATGAAACAAGAAATTGGCTTGAAAGGAAAACTTGGCCGCCCAATTTGAAATGAAAGGCCAAGGAAAGGGAATATTCTTCAGGAAAGACAACATTTTAACCCTGAAGATTTATACTAATGCAAACTATGTAAGTTCTGATATTGACAAAAAGTCTACCCTTAGGTATTGTATGTTTCTGGGAGAAAGTCGGGTGACATGGAGAAGCAAAAAACAAGATAGGGTATCCCTTTCTAGTGTAGAAGCTGAATTTCTGCCATTAGCATTGCAAGAAGTCCTCTGCATCATGATAGAACAAAACATGTGGAAATTGATTAGGGGAGCATTGAATTCAAATTTGGAATTAAATTAATACTGATATAATATTGTTGAAAATTAAGGAAAGAAACCAGAATGTAGAGATTTTTTTATATATGGAAATCAATCAGGATTAATATGGTCTGATTTATGCTGTTAATAATAGGCTTGATGATGTAATTGGAATTTGTCTTTCCTTCTTTATAGCTACAGTACAGAAGTTATATGAATAATATTTTCCTGATTTTTAGGCCAAATTAGTGTACAGAATCATTCTCCTCTTCCAATTTATACCTCCCGATAGAATCAGTTCTGTATCAGTGAAATATATTCACTTCTCAACATTATGATTATTTTGCAATAAATTCTTTCACACACTATGTAAAATGCTATATTAGTAAATCTTTTATGCCTTCTATTCTGACTTTATATTTTTCCTATGGTTATTTATATTATCAGAATACAATATATGTATGTTTATTTTAATTTAGAAGAGTTCATTTTATACATTCCATTAGGATTATTTGTTTCCTATCTTCAGGTAAAACAGCTAATAGAGAGCATAATCAGGAGTGAAAGGAGTGAAACCTCAATCCTAGTAAGATTCTTTTGACTCTACATGTATTTCTTTTCGATATAATTGTTTCTTTCTGTATTAATTCTGTAACAATTCACACAGGAAGTGAATAACGAAGATGGCAGGTGGTGCATAAGAGTTGATTCTAGACAAAAGACAAGTTTTAAGGGTCTATTATTGTCCAGGTGCATAAAATTTGTCAACAAAACTTTGATCACTTATTGTTCATGAAATAATGTTTGTCAATAAAGCTAGTAGGTGCACATAAATTCCATTCCTTAAGATAGTATTTATTGGCAGTGGATCAGGAATTGGAAGTACTATAGAGCCACTTTCTGTTGTTCCTTTAAATGATGAGTTGCAGCGAGCAAGAAGTTTGGTGGCAAAGGCTGAAGCAGATGTGCTTTTGGCATTAACCAAAAAGGTTACAAATGTGATATTATAAATATTCTAATGGTCATGTTCTTTTTTTCTCATATGATGTCTTAATTCGTGTACAGATGCAGTTGGACCTTGATGATATTGAAAAGATATTAAACAGTTTGGTTCAACTAGATGTGGTAAATACCTTGTAATGTTTTTAAAGAAAAGTGGATCACCACTTCTCGTTTGCTCTTTCTATATTCCACTATATTATGCAATTATTCTCCTGCAAGATTTACTTTGTTGCCTTTCAAGGAGTTTGTTTACTGGTTTTCCTTTCCATGATCATTCCCTTGAGAGTTTTCTTATTTCTGATTTGAATTGAGAGATATGATTTGATTATGTTAGAAATATGATTTGATTAATTAAATAGGGATATATGATATGATAAGCAATTAATTCAGTAAGTATATTATTTGCCAGGTAAATAATATATTGCTTTTGAACAAAAATTGTGTTTGGTCTGTTCACTTTTTATTGCATCTAGCATCAAAAGAGGTCCAATGGAATTGACTATACTTATGATTGCCCTTAAAATTATCTTTGACACCATATAAAATATAAACCACAATAATAGTATTAGTATAACTATAAACTTGGGATTTAGTGCCCCCATGGCTACCCACTAAGTTGCTTACAAATTAAAGAACTTGCTTTGGTAGGTGACCTCAATTAACATTTTATATTTGACAACATGATAATCTTTCTTACTGTGCAAAAAGATAGTCAGTAATGTGGTTCCTTTTATGCAGATTAATGCTCGTGCTACTTATGGACTTTCGTTTGGAGGGTCAAGTCCTCATATATTTTTGCCAGATAGGAGTGAATCTTCTACTACAGAAGCCTTCTTACGAAGGAGTGAAAATTCCTATGGACCATTGGCCAACAAAAGGGGATGGAAGTTGTATCTTCTAAAAGCTTATCATCCTCTTTTGCTCCATAGGCATAGGGAGAATTTGAAAAGGACCAAAAAGGATGTCAATCTTGCTACTTCAGTTAAGTGACAGATGCCACATGCTGAATTTAAAGAAAACGCGGGGGAGAGGGGAGATGAGAGGAATAAACACTACAAACTAATTTATAGACTCTTGATAGACTTAGTGAAGACTACTATCTCCCTACGATTATAAGTGATGCAACTCCTACGCACTAATACCCATGGACACAAAACACATTTAAACATGTGATACATAAAAAATTTATTTCCTAAGTACTTTATTGGGGGATGCATTTTGAAAAACAGAAAACTACTATTTTCTTCATATTAATTTGTATCCCCTTTTTATTTGTTTTATTGGGGGATGGATTGGAGAGTGGTTTCTATTGCTAGGTTGGAAATCTTTGATGAAAAGGCTTTCGTGTTGATTGTCTGTAATACTGTGCCCTTTTCAATCTAGGGAGGCTTAAAGAACATGGTCTTCTGATTGTTTCTTATACTGATCAATTACTTCCTTTCACCTCTTATTTTCTTCCCGTGAGAATATATCAGGAAAAAATTGGACAAAAGGACTATATCATAAAGAAAAGAAACGTAACTTAGGGGTTTAGGAAGTTGCTTTAGGGTTCTTCCCCTAACCAATGTATATCATAGTTTATTTTATAAACTTTCGATGTTTTTCTTTTCTATGCTTATAATGCATTTTGTGTTCACTCATGATGAAGTACTTCTGGTAGTCAGGATGCCACTCTGGACAATGCCCTGCCAGTACCAGTTGATTTTTTGATATCTAAGAAAACTCGTGTTGTAGTTATAACTGGCCCTAATACTGGTGGTAAAACCATATGTTTGAAGACTGTGGGATTGGCTGCTATGATGGCGAAATCAGGTGTGTCCATTGCCCCCCTGACCCCTATTTCTGAATGTTTAGCATCATAATAATACATGCACATCATTAAAACTGTTGTATAAATAAAACTAATAGAGGTTTGTAGAAGGAATGATAAAACGAAGAGAAGAATAGTTTGTATTAAATACAAAAAAATTATGTTCGTGAGAGAAGGAATAATCCTCTGCCAATCCCTATGGCTTCTAACTAAAAAGATACATAATAATCATCACACTACTTCGCCACATCAGCAACTCTTCAATTCTTTCATTCTTCTCTCTTTTTCCTAAGCACATAATCAATATCATAGACCTGCCTTGCTAAAGGCCCATTAAGGAATCATCATCTTTCCCAACACTATGTCCTGTGTCAAGCAGTCTATCAAAAGCATTGTTGTATTTTGTCAAGTAGAAATTCATTTAATTTAAATTATTGAGAGCCTCTTGGAATTTAACCATTGGTTTCTTGACGTGGATTGGTTTTATCCTGTGACATCTTCCTCAAACCTGGACAAAAGAATTTAGAGAGGGGGTGAATCATTTGATTTGTAATCTAGTTTCAATGAATTCACTGTCCCCTCAACCATGAAATATACATCATGCTAACTTACAACCACTTATTTTTAGAAGGAATAAGTTATCAAGTTACGCATTGGGTGTATTTTAAGAAATTTGTAGTTATAGCTAGCTAACGTATTCCTTCTAAAAAAAAAAAGTGATGCTAGCAAACTCCATACTCATTTTCTATTATGCACTTTTTTTAGGAGTATTCTGGATATGAACTCATGACCAGGCACAACTTTACCATTGTACTAGGAAGCACATGCTCACAAAGACCTTGTTGAGATGTAGTTGAGTCTAATGTTGGCAACATGGGAATGGCTAATACTTATTCCCTAGTTTGAGGGGGAGTATTAGAAATCAACCCCTAAATTATAGGAGAATCACTATTATAGTTCTTGAGAGAGAGAGAGAAGGGAAACAGAAAAAGGTTATCTTTCAATTCGTTTCAGGCCTAGTTGTCAATGTCTCAGAAAAGGGCTACCTATAGAGGGTTCTGAACTTCTGATCAGTGGAAAGTTCTGAGTAACGATCGAGTGAAGTGTCACCAAGTAAAAAGTTGTCAGGACGTCACCTCTGAGAGGCAATGGTCTAATAGGAAGTTGGGTATTATGTGGTGCCTAAGTCTCACATTGAGTAGTATGCAAGGTTTGGTAAAATATTTAAGTGTTTGGTTCTTCCCTTTTAATAGCTAGCTTTTGAGGGCGGGTTCCTCAAGTGTTGGTGTACTTATCAGTATACCATTGTTATTCATGAATAGCTTTGTAGGATTAATTAATGAAACCATATATTTGAACCAAATAAGTTTTGTGCTTGTTCTGTTTAAATACTTGAATTTTATTCAGAACCTGCGATGTTGCAGGTGTCTATGTTCTTGCTTCAGAATCTGCGAAAATTCCTTGGTTTGATTCTGTTTTTGCTGACATTGGTGATGAGCAGTCCTTATCACAATCTTTGTCTACGTTCTCTGGCCACTTAAAGCAGATAAGTGTAAGGAATAATGTTTTAATTGTGTAGAACTTAAATGCTGATGGCCCTTTCGTTCTGTTATTGCTTGTATATTTCACACCTCGATGCATAATAACAGAGCTATGATGAAATTGACTGGCATAATTTTCCTTTATTATTTTTAAAATATAAAAGAATCTTATTTCACCTTCTAATTTTATCTTGCAGCATATTAAATTACATGCAACGAGCCAATCACTAGTGCTACTTGATGAGGCATGTATTTTCTGAGTTTAATTAACAGTTCGAATTTGTAATGTCATATATGTGCGTGACGAATAGTACTTTGTTTGCTATTATTAGGTTGGTGCAGGAACAAACCCTCTTGAAGGAGCAGCACTAGGAATGTCATTGTTGGAATCTTTTGCTCATGACAGTTGTTTGTTGACTATGGCTACTACTCATCATGGTGAATTGAAAACTCTAAAATACAGGTAGTCATTACAGATGAGAACAGCTTAAAAATATTGATTTTGGATATACTACATGAAATTATCTTCGCCTGTAAAATAGAGAAAGATGAACAAAAGAAAAGAAATAGAATCAAAATTATTGGAAACAAATTTTAGTCTAATGGGCATGTACCCATTTTTTTAAGGGTGCAAATACCTAAATTTGATTCATTGCCAGTGCAACTTTTACACAACCAAGTAAGAAATTTTAGATCATTAAAGCAACAAAGGTCAATAGTAATGAAATATTTTTATTGTTTTTTGTTAAGAAGTGGGCTTTAAGCCTAACTCAACCCCCTAAAACCGACTCTAATCTCTAGTCGATGTGGGATTTTCAACACACCCCCTCACGCCGAGGCTACCAACTCGTGCGTGGAGATATATGTTATGGATGGTCCGATAACGGCTCGATGGCGGGTGGCCTGATAAACCCAACAAATACTTGCTAGGATAGGCTCTGATACCAATCCAGAAGACTCCCCCTAAGCAACAAAACCGGGAGGTTGCTCCATATAAATTTCTTCCTGCAAATCCCCATTAAGAAAAGCATTTTTAACATCCAGTTGATAAAGAGGCCATTGTTGAAGAGCAGCCATAGCTATGAATAA